>MDTG01030507.1_pt1 | contig 16276 bp, 3 predicted proteins | sample 811421 | NCBI WGS metagenome assembly MDTG01 (sample SAMN05326645, study PRJNA326480) | marine metagenome | isolation source: seawater | place: Pacific Ocean: South East | collected 2011 | reverse complement strand
CGTGTAAAAGTTAAATCTTGGAATACAAACACAGCAACAGGTGGAGGTTGTTCATCTTTTTCACAAGAAATAGTTGTGGCAAGAAGTTTAGAACCAGTTTTAAGCTTAACATCTAGCGCTTATTCACTTACATCTACTAATTCAATTTTTTGTGAAGGTGATTCAATTACATTTACAGCTAGTTCAACCTCAGCAATATCAACTTATACTTTTTCCGTTGGAGGTGTGACTTATCAATCCAGTTCAACAAATATTTTTCAACCTTCAAGTTTATCTCCTCCAATACTAATTTCTAATGGTTCAAGTGTAGTGGCAATTGCTACAACTGCTGATGGGTGTACAGCATCTGCAACAATTCTTATGACAGAAAACGTACTTTCTGCAGGATCAATTAATACTATTAGTTCAACAATATGTTATGGTGAAAAAGCTTCTGCAATTTTTAGTGTTATAGATGCGAACGCTTCGGGTGTACTTGAATATGCCTGGGAGGCCTCAATTGACAATGGTGCCACATTTACTCCTTACTCATCTTCTTCAAATACCCATACTTTAGTTGATCCCGGGAATTTATATCAAAACACACTGTTTAGAAGAAGTGCAAAAAGTACAATTGCAACCTTGACTTCATGTATAGAATATAGTAACACAATAACCATTACTGTTTTACCCCAAGTAGTTGGAGGGACCATAACTCCAACAGTACTAACTATTTGCTCAGGAGAGGTTCCTCCACAGTTATCTGTAGTTAGTGGAACTATTGGCCCAGGAGTGTCATATAATTGGGAATTTTCTTCGGATGGAGTACTTTTTACAAGTATTACAACGGCAACAGGGCAAAATTACACACCGTCTGCTTTAAATTCTACCACATTTTACAGAAGGGTTACCACCGCAGGTAGCGGAGCAGCAAGTACCTGCTTAGCTGAAAGTACGATTATAGAAATTAAGGTTTTTGATTTAGATGCTGGGGCATTAGATCCTTCCTTGAATATGTCTTATTGCTATGGTGTAGATCCACCAACTATTGTAAGTTCTATTACTGGGGGAATCCCCGACGATGCCTCTACTAGTATGGGTACTTTAACTTACCAATGGGAACAGTCCACCAATGGAGCTGCTTGGACAGAAATCACCTCAGCTACAAATGTAGATTTCGATCCCCCATCTTTAATTCAAACGACTTGGTTCAGGAGGATAGCTAGAGCAAGTAATAGTGCAACGGAATTTTGTGAGGACACAACTGATCCTGTTAGGATTGAAATTTTACCATCTTTAAATGAAGGATTTATTCTTGACGATCAAGTAATTTGTCAGATCGTAGGTGGAGCTGATTTACCAAGTGATTTACTTCTTAATGGAGCCGATTCTCTCACAAACTCAGTTACTTTTCAGTGGCAAAGGTCAATAGATCAATTAAATTGGGAAGATATTGTTGGTCAAAGATCAGCTGCCCTTGCCTTTAACCTTGGAGATTCTTGGTTACCAAGTCCTACAGATCCAGCAACTTACTATAGAGGAATTATTACTTATGTTGGAGATCCCCAACCACAGTCTGTTGAGCAAACTATGATTGAAATTGTAGACACTGGTGGGTTTGTTGGTGGAAAATTGTATTCGATTGTTATAAACGGGAATAGATATGATATTACAACTAGCGCTACCAATACTATTGACTCTGTAGGTGAATTTTTTGCAAATTACATAAGTTCAACTGACCCAACAGTTAATGCTTTATATAATTCAGAATCAAATATATTAACCCTAAATTCAATATTACCTGGAAATTACAACATAGCTGCTTCTACTGGTGCTCCGTCCCCTACAGTAGCGGTTGTCATTGCTAAAGAAAACCCTGAAATAAATTTGCGGATTTTGGTTTCAGGTAACACCGGTGGTAGACTTCCAAATATTTCAATGGAAAGTTGTCAAGTTTATTCAGAAGTAGTAACGATTGAAGTTTTAAGTCCTCCTAGTATTATACAAGTAAGTGGTGACGTATCTCCTCAGATATTATGTGTTGGTAGTGCAATTGATCCTGTAACTTTTACTTTTGGAGGTGGAGCAACTGGTGTAGAGGTTAGAGATTTAGATCCAGGTTTAAATATTAGTGCACCTGGTGGAGTGGTTACAAACCCATTTGCAGGACTTGATAATTGGTATGAAATAGCAGGGACATCAACATTTACAATTTCTGGTAATATTGCTGGCGATACTACATTTACAATTGTTACAAGAGGTAGTACTTGTCCTGAAACAAGTCTACCTTATTCAATAGTTGTTGAACCTGATCCAGAGACCCCTGATTTCATTAGAATGGGACAAAATTCTGCGGGTTATGAAATTCTTGAAAGTGCCCCCGGTTCCGGGATTTGGTATAATAATACAGTTTGTCAGGATAATCTTCCTGCACCCACAACTCCTGATGTAGAGTTTTATGCCTGCTATGAGAATGACGCATTAACTAGAGTTTTTAATAATCTTGAATGGGACTGGTCTCCTTTTGAAGCTGGAAGTATTATAAACAATAATCACCAAGAAACTTCAATAAAAATACTCCAAAATCCATCTGGTCCTGTAACAGGGGTTTCTTATCAAATCACTGTAACAATTGGAGGTGTTTCAAGTTTGTATTCAGATACCACCGAAACAGGATTAGAAACCATTGACCAATTAGGATTAAGAATTGCCACTTTGGCTAACGCTAATCCTGGAATCGATGCAATTTATAATGATTCAACCAATGATATAGTCCTAGAATCAATTCAAAAAAACACTGCTTTCACTGTTCAGGTTAGTCCAACTGGTCTTGCACAAGCATTAAGGTTGCAAGCTCCGAGCACAGTTCAAATTGTTAGAAGTGCAACTATGGATTGGACTCCTAGTTACAGTGGTACAGCTACAATCAGGGTAAGATCTATTGGATGCGATGATCAAAGATCAGGTTGGCATGAAGTTGAGGTATCGGTAATTCCCCAAGAAATTGTTACACCAACCTTAGCCCCTCTATTGAGTCCAGTAGCACCTAATTTTCAAATTTGTGGAGGAGCTTTTACGGGTGATCTTCCAGAATGTCAAATTCAAGCGACTGACGAACCTGTACAATTTTTCACAGCAAGTGATAACGGAGATCTTCCAAATGATTTTGGATCCTTAGAATGGAGAATTGATGATGTTTTTCCAGGGGCCGGTTCTTCAGTAAGTTCACCTGGGATTATAGATGTTAATAGAGGGATCTTGACTTGGAATGTGGGATGGTATGGAAGTTTTGACTTAGAAGTTCGACCTGTCACTTGCGAATTTGGAGCTGATGATAATGACTGGGTTACAAGGACAATAGTTATTGGATCTACAGACGGTCCAATAACCTCGATAACACCTGTTGGAGATTTACCAGAATGTCCTATCCCAGACGCAGGTTTCTCAACTACTCTTATAACAGGAGGGGAACCAGTTAGATGGTTTGTAAATAGTCCAATAGGTTTAACAACGGATACAACTTATCTTGCTTCAGCAACTTTTTATGAATTAGCTCCAACCGACTCAAATAGTAATAGTGTTGAATTAAATTTTAGACCCAAAGACCCGTCTGTTGGATGGCTTGGGTCAGGGAATATTATTATTAGTGCTGAACCTATTCCTTGTCCTGGGGATAGGGTTAACTATGTGATTAATATTCCAGAGGCTCCACAAATAAATCTGACCTCAGGTTTTAATACAAATAATATTTCAGTTTGTAACGGAACCGCAATAGATACTATAACTTATGATATTACTGGTGCCGCTGACCTTGTACTCGCGAAAAATCTCCCCTCAGGTGTTTTACCAATGTTAGAAATAACTTCACAAGTAAGTACAATTACTCTCATAACAGTGAGCCCAACAATTATTGGCAGAACTTATACACTAATTATTGATAATAGAAGGTATGATTTCCAAACAAATGCTATTGTCGCAAATGCGGCAGATCATATTGGAAGCGGGCTAGCAGGGAAACTAAATTCAGAAACCAACGATTTTACAGCGACTTATGCTGGAGGAAATCTCGTATTAACTCCTGGTCCAACTGGTAGACCCGGTAATTCCTTTATCATAGGATCTGAAGCTCCTGTCAACAGTTCTGTTAATATAGGTGCTCCTGTTACTCAACCCTTATCAAAAATATTCAGTATATATGGAACTCCATCCATTGTGGGTACGGGAGTATTTACCTATACTGTTGAAACCCAAGCTCCAACGCCAGGTTGTGAAACTGCTGTTTCTACTGGAACAATAACTGTTGAAGAAAGTTCATCAATTAATGTCATTGACGATCCAACTGGTAATGATTATTGTGATGGTAAAAGTTTTGACGGAGTAGATGCTTTAATATTTGAATTTTCTAATGCTGCTGGCCTTCAAGTTAATCCCGCAACTCCCCTTCCTGGTGGACTTTCATTTGGATTACAACCAGGTTTTTTTAATAGATATGCTATAACGGGGTCATTAAATTCTCCAACTTTAGTGGAAACGACAGTTGGGGTTTTAATTCAAACGTTTGGTGGACAGTGTGTGGAAGCATCAAGAATGGTTTCCTTTACGATTGTACCAACACCTGAGGCGACTCTCACAAGTAGTTCATCTCTTGGAACTAATAGAACTGTTTGTACGTCCGATACGATGATTCCTATAAGGTTTGAAATTGTTAATCCTGCATTTACTCTTTCCCAGACTGCAACGAGCTCATCCCTGCCTCCAGGCATCTCAGGTACTGCGTATGCACAAAAGCAAATTACAAGACTTGAAATTAGACAAGTTGGACCAAGTATCCAGACTCAATTTGGAGATACTTTTACAGTAATAATTAATGGCACCCCTTACACTGCAGCTACTGGATCACCAGAAATGGCAACTGGAACTGCTAACATAAATCAATTGCATTCTGAATTTTCTGCATTTTTAGATAGTCAATTATCTCCAACTTATACTGTTTCGTCGACTGCAGTTCCATTTATTGAAATTGAGGCTGCAAACGCAGGTGTAGGGTTCACCTTGTCAGCGACTTCTTCTTCAAGTCTTGGGTTTGCTGTTCCTGTTCGAGTTACAGCTCCAGCTTATTATGAAATTGCCGGTACACCCTCAGCTGTAGTTACTATGCCAACTGACTATGTTTATAGATTAAGACCTGTAGGAGCTGGAAGTTGTACAAGTGAAAGTGAAATAGTTTCAGGTACGATAACTGTTAATCCGAGTACAAGTGCTTCATATTTCTCTGGTGTAGGTCAAAACCCAACCTTCTGTGACACACGTGTCTCAAGTTCTTCTATTTTTAGAACGACAGGTGGCCCCTTAGCTTTAAGTGTTGTTACACCTACTACTCCTGATTGGATTACAGCATCTTTAGATATTGCAACTGGGGAAGTAACAGTAAACTTCAGTCCTCCTACTTTAGGAGTTACTGTTACAACATCATATAATTATGAGTTCAACCTGATTGGAAATAATTTTGGATGTACTATTTCTCCCTCCCCAATTTCGGGAACTGTATCTATATCACCTACTGATAAAATAACATTGTTAAGTGGGAATGATAGTCAAATAGTTTGCGTAAATAATACTCCTACTCCTACTTTTGCATTCACTACTATAGAATATAGGTTAGGTGGCGGAGCAAACAAAGTTGGAACAATAACTTATTCTCAAGATGGCGCCCCTGCCCAGTCTGGACTACCTCCTGGATTTGGCTATAGTTTAACTGCATCAAATACTATAAAGATACAAGGTGCGGCTAACGCTGCGGCTGCTAATTTAACTTCTTCAACTACGATATATGAGTACCGAATAGAAACAAGTCCAGGTGCGTGTGAAACTGCAATTGCTACTGGAACAATAGAAGTAAGAACAGCTCCAACACTAGCATTGGTTAGTTCACCAACCTCTAGTTCACAAGTTATTTGTGATGAAACAGATGTCGACACTATAATCTATGAATTTGGTGGTGGAGCTAAGGGAGTAAACTTTACTTGGACTGGGTCAAACACTCTATTTGGTAAGGGAATAACTGCTATAGCTTCTGGATCAAATCAATTTAGAATTTATGGAAAGCCAACCGTAAATGTTACTGAAACAACAATATATAATTATCAAATTGAAACAGTTGGGAGTGATTGTACTCCTGAAGTTAAATTAACAGGAAGTTTACAGATTAACCCTACAGATTCAATCAAATTAATTTCTGCAGCTAACACAGCTAGTCAGAGTGTTTGTTATAATGACACAGATAACGCATCAAATACCATCGCATTACCAATTGAAGACGTGATTTATGAAATAGGAGGAGGAGCGATTGGTAAGTCATTAACTGTGACTTATTCTGCTAATGGTGGACCTTCAATAAATAACTTACCTACAGGTTTGGGCTTATCTGTTACTGGAACACAAGTTTTAATATCGGGTTCTATAGTGGCTTCTACCACGTTTACAACACCAACAGTTCAGTACAAATACCAAATTGTTACGGGAGGAAATTGTGTTAGCAGTACAATTACTGGTAATTTCTTAGTTCATTCTCCACCTATTCTTAATCTAACAAGTGCAGCAACAACCACTAATCAAGTGGGAGTTTTTGCATTGTGTACTAATTTAGAATCCATTGCAGATATTACATATGAATACTATGGAGGCGCCAAGGATGTAATTCTTGTGTGGACTGCAGGAAATTTAACAGGAGTTAATGGTGCCATTACACCGGGGACTAATCAATTTGTAATTTCTGGTACCCCGACAGTTAATATCACCTCAACAACAAGCTACCCTTTTGAAGTTAAAACGAATGGAAGTGCGTGTGCTCCTGAAGCAGTTTTATCAGGAATAATTCAGGTAAAACCAATTGAAACCTTGACTCTAGCTTCTGATCCTACAACCGAAAATCAAACAATATGTGCAGGGACAGGAACTAATACATTAGATCCAATAATTTACAACCTCGGACAAGGCGCAATCTCAGCAGTTGTATCTTTTACACCTAATTTACCTGGAGTTGGAATCACTTCACTTACCAGTACTCAAGTAATAATTGGAGGTATTGCCTCCGCTGCAGCACAAGCATCCACTACAATTCTTACTTATAACTATGAGATTTCAACTACTGGTTGTGGACCGGCTACTGATAGTGGTGTCATTACTGTACTCCCAACGCCAGTAATGCAACTATATTCGGGTAACCCAAATCAACCATCGGTTTGTAATAATGATCCAATAACAGAAATTGATTATATTTTCAATACCCAATCAAATGCTACCTATAGCATTTCTTGGGACGTAACTCCGACTGGTATTACACCAATTTTGGTTTCTGCTGCAGGCGGGACTAACAATGTTGTAAGAATTCAAGGAACTCCTTCTGTTAATGTCTCAGTTACCACAACCTACAATTATAGACTAACTTTATCTGGAACTTGTGATCCTGACGTTGTAGAAATTGGCTCCATCAAAGTAGATCCTGGTCCAGAGATTGATGAAGATTATATTCAAAATTTCCTTGTTAATGATGTTGAGTGTTATAATGATAACACTGGGTCAATAGTATTAGGTGACACATCTTCACCAGATTTCTTAAATGCAATAAAAAATATTAAACTTGGAACCGTTCAAATTTCCGAAATTATTTTTGCTGGAGCTCCGACTCATACTGATATTTTAAGAGTGACAATTAATGGCACTACATATCTTGGTAGAGGGGGTGAAATACTTGGAGGTGTTCCTGTTACTTACAGTACCGCACAAATCATTACTAACTTTATGACAGATATAAACAATGATCCTTCCCAATCGGATTTAAGTGTATCTCAAACAGGTTTTGGCTTAAGATTAGTAGGCGAAGTTGAAGGTGTTAGTTTTACGTTTAGTGCAAATACTTCCGATACAAATGCTATTACAAATATAGCAACAACAACCCAAGTTGCTCAAGCTTATACCCCAGTAGTTACTTGGTATTACCCTGATAGCACTGTTGTTCCAGCTAATAATATTTATAATCTCTATTCAGGATCGTACGCATTAAACGTAACAGTTGGGGGTTGTACAACTTCAGCAACTTTCTTTGTAGATCAACCTGACGAATTATCATTTGAAGTTGACTTTTGTGGAGGTGTTACTGGTGCAATTTCAGTCCAAGCTTCTGGAGGTATTGCTCCATATACTTACACAGTTGAGTATGACGGTACAAGGTTACCTGGTGCAAGTGGAATTAAGGTTAGTAATGGTCAAGTCAATTTTACTGGATTAACACCTGGAAGACTATACATTGTGGAGGTATCTGATTCAAGTTCTTGTACATATGGATTGACAAGAGCAGTTAGAATACCTACAGCTCTAGCTTATGATTCTGCAATTGTTGAAAAAACAGATAGTTATTGTGTTACTGGAACTATTGGAAATGGTAGTATTGTTACTACTCCACTTGATGGCGCAGGAAATCAGTTAAACGCATTCTCAGGAGGATCAGGAGTTTATACTTATAGATGGGTGAGGTCAGATACTGGTTCTACTGTAATATACGGGACTCAAGCCAATCTATATAATATTGAACCTGGCACATATTATGTTACCATAACGGATGCGATTTTGGGTTGTGAATATCCACCAGTAGAGATCAAGTTAGGTGGTTATACTCCAGTTAGACTTAATGGTGTTGAAACTGCAAATTTTGTGAGTTTGAGAGGCGCAAATCCTGCTACAAGTACTGCAACTGCTGATTATGAGTTTACCTTAAATTGTAATGGTGGATCTGACGGAGCTTTTGATCTTTTTGCGACAGGGGGTTCAGGAAATTTAGATATAACTTCGTTGTCACCTGTCGGACTAGTTCCTGCCGGAAGTGGAGCTGCGGTAAGTCTATCAAATGTTTCTGCTGGAGATTATGTATTCCAAGTTATTGACTTAAGTCCTCCATTAGATCCTAGAACTGGTAACCCGCAAACTGCTTGTAAAGATATTATTACTGTTAGAGTTGTAGAACCTAATCCTTTTTCACTTTCATTAATTGATAGCTTTAACCCATTATGCCCAGATGACCTTGCAATTGGAGGTAGGTTAGAATTTGCTGTGAGTGGAGGTAATGCTCTAGCTTTACCGTATACTATAAACTTAAACGGCGGAATTCTTTCAGCCAGTTCAGGGGCATCCTCTAGGGTAATTTTTAGTAATATAAATATTTCTAATCCTCTTCAGAAAAGTATTACCTCAGCAGAAATAGTTGATAATTTTGGATGTTCTCAACAAGTTACATTTACTTACGAATTCCCTGAAGTTTATACATATACAGTAGACGTTGATAGTAAAGATATAGATTGTTCAGCTAATACATCAGGAGAGGTTACATTTACAATAAATCCAAGTGACGTAGCTGGAGATTTGTCTTCTAGCAACCCAGCTCAACTATATATCAAAGCAAACGGTAGACCCTATGAATATTACCAAACATTAAATGGTAACGGTCCTATTATTGTAACTAATATTACTCAAGCGGATACATACCAATATATAATATCAGTTAATAATACAACAACATGTGAAATTGCTAATGGAACCTTTACAATTGAGGAGAAAAACAATCAACAATTAGTATTAGATATAGAGGTCACTCAGGCTGGATGTGGAAACAGTGAAAGTAAAATATCGTTAACGGTAAACAATGCTATTCCTCCTTTAGAGATAAAATGGTACGAAAATCAAAATATAACTTCTTCAGCAGTATACTCATCTACTGCTTCTGGAACAACGGTTCAAACGGCAACTTCTACTACACAAAGCTGGGTTGAAATTACAGCTCAACGAGGAAATGCTGTAGTTACTGGATTGCCATCAGGAATATATAGGGCTATTGCTACGGACGGTAGAGTTTCAACTTGTGAAGGCAACGAATTTATAACTAGAAATATTGTTATTGCAGAAAGTACTCTTTCTGTGTCTGGTTTTAGAACTACGGATAATATTCCTTCTGTCGCTGAAGGTGTTTGTAAAAATTATCCTGAACCCTCGGGATCTATAGACTGGCTGTCTACATCCAGTGGATATACTAATGATATCTTCTTTAGTATTTCATCTAGTGTAAGGAGAACAACTGCTTACAACGGGTTTAATATTTCATTGATTGGGCCAGATGGCTCAAATGTTGATTTGACTGGTAACTCAAACATATTTGGTTTGCCAACTCAACCTTCGCTACAGAGACCCGGATATACTTACAGATTTAGAAATCTTCCATCTGGTGAATATACATTAACAATTACTGAGAACGTAACTGGAACTCTTGTTCCGTGCCAAGAAGTATTTTTCTTTAGTGTTCAAGAATTTTTACCAATCCAATATGATGGCGACACTGTTTTTGAAACTGATATTTGTACCGGTGCAGTTGATGGAGGTATAACTGCATCTGCAATTGGCGGGGTTCCATATATTGTTGACGGAGTTCCAACTTATGAATTTGAGTGGACTTATACTCCAACTGATCCATCTGCAAATACTCAAGTTTTTTACGGACCCAAAGTAGATCCGGCTTATCCAGGTACGTATTGTTTGAGAATTATAGATCAAAACTCTCATTCTTACTGTTCATGTGACGCTGCAGAAGCAAATAAGGTAACCATTGAGGTTGATAATATAGTAGACCCAATTGAAGTAGAAGGAACTTTAGCTGACCCGAATAATGCTGGAAATTTCCTTAAATCACTTCCTCCTGATTGCACTAGTGGTGGATTGAATGGAAAAATTGGTATTCAAGTTTCTGGAGGTCAATTACCAAGGTCAATTAATTGGTATTTGGAAGACCCTCGCTATTTAAATGACCCTGCAAATCCAGGTTATAGGCCTCTTACTGAGTTCGATAATAGGACATCATTAGATGATCTGCTTCCAGGAAATTATAAAGTAATTATAAGAAGTTCGCAATCTTTAAATGGTTGTGCTAACACCACAAATTATACATACTATGAAGAAATTATTCAAGTTTCTCCTAATAGAGAATTATATATAATGAGTGGTCCCTTTGTAGATGAAGATTTATGTGTTGGTCAACAAGGGAGATTAACAATCGATATTTTTGACAATAATGAGGGTAATTTAAGTTTTTACTACAATGACATTTTGATACCATCTTCGGACGTCGTAAGGTTAAGCGATAGATCTTGGTCTGTTGCGATTGTTAATGCAGTAGAAACTGCTGACTTTAGAATTGTGAATGAGGAGGGTTGTTGGATTACAACTGAAGTTAATAGGGGGATCGGAGAACCAAATTTTGAATACACTTCTCCAAACTATGAGGCTTCATCTGTAATTCTTGCAAGAGAGGAAGTTACTTTTAAAAATACATCCACAGATCCGTATGTCAAATCCGAGTGGATTTTTGGAGATAATACAACTCCAGAAATTGTTCCTACCTTAGTTGATAGTGTTATCACGGTTAGACATACTTATGGTATTTCAGGAACTTATTTTGCAACATTGAGAATTTACAACGACATTGAGTGTTCAGAGGAAATAACAATTCCAATTTCAGTTGGTAAAGGTTACAATATAATGGTCCCAAATGTTTTTACTCCTAATAAAGATCTTGTAAACGACTACTTTAGACCATTATTTAGCGGATTTAGTAACATGACATTTACAGTTTACGACTTTAGAGGAAACGTAATTTACAATGAATTCAAAGAAGAAGCCGATATTAATAACATAAAAGGTTTTTCAATTGATGGGTGGGATGGTAATTTTGCTCCCTATTCTCCTTATTATATTTACACTGCTAAAGGGTTACTTTTAGACGGTGAAACAGAAGTTGAAAAAAGTGGAACATTTATTTTAATAAAATGAGAAAGATCAATCAAATCAAGTGCTCTTTGTTTATTTTTATATTGTCTATAAATGCATTTTACATCAATGGTCAAGACGATTATATCGTTAATCACTCAAGGTTTATGCAAAAAACAAATCCAAGTTACTTCGGATTTAATAGCTTGAATAAAGTCGGAGTTTTATATAATCAGATGAAGTTAAACGAATTTGACAAAATGGATAATAAATATGTATTTGGTGCAATTTCTTTTGATAATTTAGATTTTAGTATAGGTTTAGATGTTAATTCTTTTAAAATCCAAAATACAGGATTAACAATTAATCTCGCAAACCTAACATATGTTTATAAATTACAATTCGATAATGATCTCTTTTTTCTTCCAGCTGTTTCATTAGGTTTTGGAAGTTCTGCAGTGAATCCAGGGAATCTAATTTTTGAAGACCAGTTGAATACAACAACAGGATTCATCAACACAGAATCAATTGATAGGCTTGCACCTGTAATAAGTAATGTAAACTATCTTGATTTGGGGGCGTCATTTATGTTGCATTCAGAGAAATTTATGGCAGGATTGACCTTAAAACATTTAAATAAGCCGAATACATCATTTAATAAAGAGATCCCTTTCGAAAAACCAATCAAACTATCAGTTCAAGGCGCATATGAATTTGACATCAATCCATATGAAAGAAGATATTTGCCCAGGTATTCTTACCTTTTCGCATATGGCTCATTTACAAAATTTGGAGACTCTGTTTTAATTTATCTGTCTCAAGACTTTCAGTTAGGTGAGTTTTCTTTAGGTATTAGCCAGCAAGCTTCTTCTTTAAACACATTTGCTCTAAATAATATTGGAGTTTCTATTGGTTTAGCTGTTGAGAATTTTGATTTTGGAATTTTATATAATTTCCCTTTCCAATCTCCAGGAGCAGTTTTTTCACCTAGTATTTTTGAACTTTTTGTTACATTCGACTTCAGTATATACAGAAGAAACAGAAGAGGACAATATAATAGATTACAAACTGATAATTACTTTTAAATAATCTTAAAAAGGGTACTCGTTTTTTAGTATTGCATTTTTCGCAATAATTCTTCTCAATTTAATCACGTCTGGATTATCTTTATAAGACAGAAGCTTGTTAACGGTTTGTATCATATTTTCGTGTTCGCTATCTTTTGTTATATTTAATATCACTTCTTTAAATGATGTAATAGTCCTTTGAATAGACTCATATGTGTAGAGTTTAACTAGACTTTCTTTAACTATTATTTCATCAGTGTTTAAACCCTTTAATTTTTTAGAAACCCTTAAGTAAATTGATTCAGCAAGATAGATGTCAATGAGTATATCTGCCATATTCATAAGTACCTGTTGCTGATATTCTAGCTTTGTGCCATATTTTTGAAAACTTAAATTTATTAATATAAGAAACACATTTTTTAAATTTCTAATTAAGTGTTTCTCTTGATCTAGATTGTTTTCTTGAGACGAATTAAAGTCATAAAAATTTATATTTTTTTTAATTTGATTTAAAATTTCAGTCGATTTTGTAATTAAATCTATTTCTCCTTTTGATGCTTTTTTTAAAAGCATCGCAATCGAAAGCATTTTATTAATTTCGTTTGTACCTTCGTAAATTCTCGCAATTCTAGAATCTCTCCATGCCATTTCCATAGGTGAATCACAAGAATATCCCATCCCACCAAAAATTTGAATTCCGTGATCAGCACAAATTTGACCATTATCAGAACCAGCTACTTTTAATATAGAACATTCTACGGCAAAATCTTCAAAACCTTTTAATTCAGATTCTTGAGACGAGCGTCCACTATTTTTAAGCTCATTAATCCTATTTTCAATGTCCCTCGCAGCTCTATAAGTAGCTGATTCGGTAGCAAAGCAATAAGTTGCCATAGTAGCTATTTTACTTTGAATAGCACCAAAGCTTGAAATAGACGATTTAAATTGAACCCTTTGATTTGCGTATTGAACTGCCAGCGTGGTTACATGCCTTTGCCCTTCAATTGTAGCGGCAGCAAGTTTAATTCTACCAACATTTAGTGAATTAATTGCTATTTTAAATCCTTCGCCTCTTTTACCAAGGATATTTTGGATTGGAACTTTGGTTTCGTTAAAGAAAACCTGTCTAGTTGAAGACGCCCTTATACCTAACTTTTCTTCTTCTTCACCTAAGGTGATACCATTTGTTAAATCAACTGGAACTATAAATGCAGTAATGTTTTTATCATTTCCTATTCTTGCAAAAACTATAAAAAGATTAGCAAAACCGGCATTTGATATCCATATTTTTTGACCAGTTATTAAATAATACTTTTTATCATTTGATAATTTAGCTACTGTTTTTCCCGAATTTGCGTCAGAACCAGCACCAGGTTCCGTGAGGCAATATGAACCAAACCATTCTCCCGAAGCTAATTTTGGAACATATTCTGATTTTTGTTCTTCATTACCATATAAAACTATCGGCATTGTTCCAATACCAGTATGAGCTCCAAATGCTGTTGAGAATGATCCATTAGCACCAGATATATATTCACACACAAGCATTGTAGAGGTGAAAGACATACCCATTCCACCGTATTCTTCTGGAACGCCTACGCTCAAAAATCCTAACTTACCTGCTTTTTGCATTACCTCTTTGGTATATTTGTAATCCTTGTTTTCAAATCTTGATCTTTCTGCAATTATTTCTCTGTCTACAAAATCTTTGACTGAATCTTTCATTAAGATTTGTTCATCACTAAAATCTTCAGGTGTAAAAATTTTTTCAGAAATCAATTCTTTCACAATAAATTCAGCTCCTTTGGTTGAGTTTTGAGATACTGTTTTCATAATTTTAAAAATAGTTTATGGCTTGTTCTTCTTCAATTTGATTTTTAATGGCTGTAATAACTTCGTAAAAATTATCTATTTTTTTCTTATCAATTTTTTTTTCTATACCGTTATTGAATTCTAAAACAATTTTTTTTGATAGATCTCTTTTTTGTTTTCCTTTTTTGGTCAAAAAAACCAATACACCTCTACCGTCTTCAGGATTTGGTTTTCTTGATATAAGTTCTCTTTCCTCCATTGTGTTTAGAAGTCTTGATAGGCTTGTACTTTCCATACCCATTTTGGGCCCCAGAGTCGTTGATGGTGTTCCTTTGGCATCAACGCTTAATAGGGTAAATGCCATCGTCATTGTTCCACCATATTTTAGCGCTTTTTCGTTGTACATATTCGTTATTTGCTGCCATGTTGTTCTTAACGCGAACTCTATCGTTTCTTTTTTCAAAACAACTTTTTCCTTAAATATAGCAAAATATTATGCAAGAATACTATTCTTGAATAATTTTTTTTTTAAACACAAAATTTATGAATAAATTTTTTTCTTTAAATGAATGAATTTTTCCATAATAATTTTTCTTTTTAGTTTCATTGTAGGTGTCAATAGACCATTTTCAATTGACCAAATCTCTGGAGTAAGTTCAAACTTTTTGATTCTTTCCCAATCTCCAAATTCTTCATTTATTTTATTAATTTCTAGATTAATCTTAATTAATAATTCATCGTTTACACAAATTTTATTTAAATCATCAGAAAATTGAAAATTATTCTTTAATAACCAATTTTTCACATACAAAAAATCTGGTTGAATTAATGCACTCGGCATTTTTTCACCTTCACCAATAACCATTATTTGCTCTATAAAAGGTGATCTTTTCATTTTGTTTTCAATGACTTGAGGTGCTATATATTTACCACCAGAAGTTTTAAAAAGTTGTTTTTTCCTGTCTGTTATTTTTAAGAATCCGTCCTTGTCAATTTCTCCTATATCACCTGTATACAGAAACCCATTTTTTATTGTTTTTGCAGTTAACTTTGAATCTTTGAAATATCCTTTCATTACATTTGGCCCTTTACATAAAATTTCACCATCTTTTGCTATTTTTACATCTATACCCTCAATTATTTTTCCTACATATCCGAATTTTGTCCCACCTTTTTTAGCTTCACTAATCGATATTACTGGTGACGATTCAGTAAGCCCATAACCTTCCATGATTTGGATTCCTGCTGCTGTGAAAATTTTTGTAAGTCGTGGTTGAAGAGGAGCACTCCCAGAACAAATTAATTCAAGTTTTCCTCCCAATGCGTTTTTCCATTTTGAGAAAACTAAAGATCTAGCTATCTGAAGTTTAAAGTTGTAAAAAATCCTGTTTTGTTTTTCAATATTAAATCTATCAGCAATTGAAATAGACCATTTATACAAACTTTTTTTTATTCCTATTAGATCCTCTGCTTTACTTTCTATTTTATCAAATATTTTTTCAATCAGTCTAGGAACAGCTGTCATATAGAAAGGTTTTACTTCACTTAGATTTTCTGAAATAGTTTCTAACGATTCTGCAAAATAAATTTCAACTCTACTGTAATAATACATG
>MDTG01149599.1_pt1 | contig 16278 bp, 16 predicted proteins | sample 811421 | NCBI WGS metagenome assembly MDTG01 (sample SAMN05326645, study PRJNA326480) | marine metagenome | isolation source: seawater | place: Pacific Ocean: South East | collected 2011 | reverse complement strand
GACGGCGAGCCATGCTCGCCCAAGTACGAGCCGACCTCGCCCAAGTACGAGCCGACCTCGCCCAAGTACGAGCCGACCTCGCCCAAGTATGATCCGACCTCGCCCACGTACGAGCCGAGTTCTGAGGAGTAGGCGTGTATGTATCAGATACTTTGCAAAAATTTGTAGAGGAGATGCTCCACCCTAGACAGAGTTGCAGTGTAGATACAAATTTTATCTTGCATATACTTGGCGCCTGCTGGCACCTGCTGGCGCCTGCTGACAAATATATGCAGATTTTACACTGGATATATTTGTAGCGGAGATGCTCCACCCTAGACAGAGTTGCAATGTAGATACAGCTTTTACCATGCACATATTTGTAAAATGCCGGCGGATGCTGCCAAATGCCGGCGGATGCTGCCAAATGCTGGCGGATGCTGCCAAATTTATTCACATTTTTACCTGTATATATTACGCCACAGAGTTCACAAGAGGTTTGCAGAAAGCGAGCCGGGTGGTGCTCGGAATTGCAAGCACCTCACAAACCAAGTACAGAAAGTCCAGGTGCACGGCGTCCCCGCCCGCCCACCGCGCATCGCCCATCGCGTACCGCCCACCGCCTCTGCGCTTTCTGCGGCACCGCCTCGCGCTCTCTGCGCTAGTTCCCAAGCTCTCGCTCGTCCAAGCCCACTCGTGCTCGCCCGCCTCTTCGGTCGATGCGCGCGCGTCGGTCGTTTTGTCGTTTTGTCGCAGAGGTCGATGTCGTCGAGGGCGATGCAGATCTCGGACGAGCGCGTCTCTAACGTGTCCGAGGTAGCGGCAGCGGCCCAAAAACGCCTCCGCGAAGCAGAAGCTGAAGCGAACTCTCGAAAAGTAAACGTGGGCAAGCATCTGGCGGTGATCCAGGGGGGTTTTTTTGCTGCGCGCACGCAGGAGGAAGAGCACCAAGTCCTTACGAACGCCGCCAAAAAGCTGTACGAGTTGTGTGGCGTGGACGCCCACGAGGACCAAGACGTGTTAGACAAACTTCGTTGGGCTTACGGACAGATAATGAACGCTAAGACCAACGCGCACAAGTTTGGGGTGATGAAAACCCTCTTGCATTCTGGATGGAAGTTTGCACCCGAAGACGAACAGCGATGCGATCTGCTTTCCATGGCCGGGTGCACCGAGGACGATGTTCCTCAACAATGGATAGAAAAATTCAAGCAGTTCTTGGCGAGGCATTGCATAATCGAGGACGATGCCGGGTTGTGGTGCAAAGACCTACGACCCGAGGACGTTGCAGCCTTGAGGGAAATTTCGCCCAAGCACAACCGCTACTTTCCGCACGGAGTACGAGCTTCTGACGTCGGCGACGATGAGTGGATGGTGCAAGCGAATCGTTCGTTCGGTCCGGAGTTAGAGTGCAACTTCAAGGACGTCTGCGGCAAAAATCCGACGATCGCCGACATCGAAGACGCGATGAAGAGAATCGCGAGGCGGTGTGGTCTTCCGGAAAACGAGGTCAACCAACAGACCGTTCAGTTTCGTCTTTATATCGTGTTTGCCTGCACTACGATACGCGAGTTTTCCACTGGGGAAGGCAAGTACGTCGTCGCCAGACTGAATGCGGACGAATCCCATTTCAGCTCCGCCGTCGCAGATTTGGTGAGCCACTACGGAAAGAGCACCGTCTTATCGAATGCACTACACGACGACAAAGGTCTTCAATACTGTGTTTCCGACCCCGACTCTCAAAAAACCAACAAGATCGTGTTCAAAAATTGCAAATTCTCGGTGAACGCGACTACGAGCAACCTTCGAAAATCGCCTGGGCCGCCCGACAAATTTTTTCGGCTGGGAGTTACGTTGGACCCAACTTGCATTCTTGGACCAGGCACTTTGGTGTATTTGTCCCACGCTTTCTCCGTATTCGCGCGCGTTACCGGTGCGGAACCATGCTCTTGAATATGCGAATCGCTAAGCGTGAAGTGTGAAGCGTGCTTGCAAAGGCCGCTAATGATCGGGAGTCGTATCGACGTCGAAAGTGGCAACGTTCGGCGAATGCTGGCCGAGTTTGCGTACGAGATTCTGAACGCGGCGGTTCTGGACGACGCGGTCTTTCTTGGAACATTCTTTCTGTTTGGAGTCCGAAAATTCTTTTCCGACTCTTCGGTCGGTGTGGGGTCTGTGGTTCTGTTACTTGCAATCGCAGCGTGTGCTTCGAGATTGTCAAAGCTCGTGCCGCCGTTTTCAACAGAGTCGGCTATTCACAGAACGGACGGCGACGTCAATTTCGGTTCGGACGCGGATACGGGAGGCTCGTCGGGCGAGAGCGAAAGCAATGTGGCCGAGCGTTTTTTTAAAAGCTATTCGCAAGCAAAGGAAGTGTTGAATGGAGCCGCATACGCGCTCGCAACCTGGATGAATAAGTAGAGATCGCATTTTTACATAGGTTTGTGCACTCTGTACACGTAATCCAAAAGTTGATTAGAGTTTTTCACCTGCACATCCTCGTCTCCAAAGTCAAAGCTTAATGTCCACGCATTCTCTTTGTTGATCTCAAGGTTGAACTTTCCCAATTTAGAATGCTCGTATCCGTCTTGCTTGCTAGTTGAATATTTGAGAGCATTCACAACAACATCGAGTGCGTACTTGAAGTAAACGGCATCTCGGCGACGATGTTGTGCATGCCGAAGTCGCACACCACGCGAACCTCCTCGTCGGGCAGAACGCGCTTCGTGGGCGGATCGAGGACCGCGTCGGCGTCAATCAATGGCATTTTCTAAAGATCTGGTGTCTAAATTCTAAAATGTTGCAACACGGTCAAAGAAGTCAAATCTTGGCCCGATAAGCGGGCGCGCAATAACGAGTTGAGTTGTGTTCCTTCCGTAATCACTTCCTTGCGTGTTCTTTCGCTCATTGTAAGGGGGTTTACAATTTGACAAGCCAAATAACAAGAAGACGCGTGTTCGTACTCCCACTCAGCTGGATCGAGGGAGGCATACTCCAATAAGACGTCAATCTGTCGAGCGTAATTTGGTAGAGCTTCGTACTTGAAGGCAATGTTTCTAGAAAAGTTCTGCATGCTTGAAATTATGTTCTCCGGCTCAACACTTAATGCTGGATAGGTTAGAACAGCATAAATAATGACACGTGATACAAACGCACGTTGGTCTCTGGTGAATTCTTCGTAATTGATAATGCTGAAAGTACCGGCGCGTGAAAACGGCTGCAGCTCAATTTCTAATCCTCCTTTTGCTTGATTGGGTGCCTTAGCACCGTCTTTCCTTGACGCCAACGCACCACTGGAAGTTACAAAGCACATCAAAGGGTCGTCTTGCACGCCTGTGAATGCACATAGTGCTTTGGTTGCCATCATCATTCTCTGAGCAATCACGTGTTCCACCTCCATGTCGCTGGGATCCCGTGATTTGTTCGTAAAATTATACAGTGGTCCAGATTCCTCGGCTGCAAGTTGTTTCCATGTTGAAACCAATTCCATAGTTTGCGTATTTCTAGAAACCACCTTTCCAGACCGTACCGATGCAAGCCGCGTAGATATGAGATTCTTATCCATCTTAAGGCTGCGCGCTTCCGTATTGTTTATAATTTCAATTTCTCTTTTGTATTCAGTTTCAATATCTCCAATGTCAAGTATTGTCTGTTGATCGTTGACATCTGCAATAGCCGAATTCATCTTTTCACTAATCTCTGGCTCTGGATACTTGAAAAGCATTGTTTTAAGAATCTCTGGAATGTTCCTTAAATCATCGATATCAAGCAAGGCTATGTCTGGAGGGTCAGCCGGCGCAGAAGGGATTCTTACCATCTTAAGCCACATCAAATGTGTTTGGTACTCATCTTCTAAGTATTCCACAATGCCAGGTGGAATCACCGTTCTTTTTGCACTAATACTTTTCTTGAAAACTTTGTTAAAATCACTTCTGCTCATTCGTTTTCTTGCCCATTGCGTGAATTCAATTGTTGTATCCCACGTCGTAGTTCTGTGATCCACACACACAAGCAATTTATTATCATTGTTTTGTTTCAATAATGACGTCTCATTCAGATAGCTCATTGTTGGAACATTTGTATAAGGGTCTCTTAGGGTCAACGAATAGTAAATTGGTACGGTATTCTGAGATATTTCGGGTATGAAAACCATAGATGCAACGAGTTCTTTCTGCAATGTTTCCAAAATCCATATCATAAACTTATTTGTTGGGAAGTGACGGTCACTGGTAGATTTGAACGGCACCATGTGTGAAAGATCTATGTCAACCAATCCAAGCTCTTTGATTTTTCGTTCGATTACTCCAAATTCTTCCAGAATACGATATGGAATTTGTTGTTGTGATTCATCGTTCACATCGCGTTCGCGTTTACGAGGTCGTTGTTGCAATTCATTGTCCACCTCGCGTTCATATAAACTCTTATCTTCCAATGCTGTTTTATATGCTTCCAATCTGTTTTTTGCAATTTGATTTTGTACAGTAGCGTGATAGTCAATACCAAGGAATGGAAATCCCTCCACAATACACAGCGCTGACAAATCTGGAAGCATTTCTTGTCATATAATCTCGATTCCATATAAATGATTTTACGTCGCGGTTGCTCACGGGAGCATGTCCACACCAATCATAAAATTTCTAGCGTGAGCGTGTGGCGGCGGCTGAGTCGACGACAATCGCACCGGTTGAAAATGGACATATGCCCTAGTTTCGAAAGGATCTAGTAATGAGTTAGACCACCAGAAACACCTGGGCGCTCTGATTCCGCATTCTATTGGACGACATTAGAAAAATAGAAAAGGATGTGGCACTACAGTGTGCAGAAAAAGACGGAATCTACCAACCTTTCTCTGCGTACTGATTAACAGGAATCTCGAACGTATTTCCGATTCTGATCACGGTTCTGGCGTTCTATTCGATCTATCATCCGGAATCGTACGCAGCCTCGAATTGGTGGATTCCCGTCGAGATGCTGTCCGCCTTCTCATACCTCTTCCTTTTTGGTTCTGGTTTTTTTGTGGGTCCAGCCTTCATTTTTTTAGCCGCGTGCGTCCGCCTGCGCGACGCGATAGTGGACGCGCGCGCTCCCGCCGAAGAGAGCGAGAAGCTTCTCACTGGGTGGAAGAGGGCGCGTATTCCGGCGTTGTTTCTGTGAAATATATATATATTTATATACCAATAGATTGTTTTTCCGTACCTTGCTCGGTCTGCAGAAAGCGAGCCGGGTGCCGAGTGCTCGGAATTGCAAACACTTTTTATTCACACGGAATCCGAGCTCTTCTTTGCAGATGACGGCGCGCTCCAGGCTGATCGCGATTCAGAAGACGAACAAGGGCCCGAACAAACGCACCATCAAGCAGCGCTCTCTTCAGTACAAGTCAAGTGCTATGCAGCTCCTGCCGCGGCAAGAGCAATTTTACGATTCCGTGACTAAGCTTGCGCATCGCTATCGAATCGTGATCGATATGGCACTGTTTCGCAACGGTCCGCCTTCTTTGTTGTACATCTGCGCGCCCTCAGGAGCGGATTCAGAGGCTTTCCAGATGGCCATAGATAGTCACCAACTCCCTTACAACACGCGTTTAGTGGCAGTCAACAACGGGGCGTTATCTAAGCTGAGTCGATGCCCGAACGTCGAGCTTAGAGAGATGACCAGCGCGGAGGACGTCATAATGCGTTCCGAGAAGAACGAGTTCTCTCACGTGTGGCTCGATCTCACCGAAGTCGAACCCGAGATGCGAATGCTCTTCAAATTGGCCCGAACGATGAGGGATCCGCACGAGCGCGACTGCATCTACATTTCACTGTCGAAGCGATGCCGAAACTTTGCTGTGCAGCTGAACGTTATGACGGCGATGTGCGAGAGCGTCGGACTCAAAATCAGCCATGTGGAAGAGTACACCGGATCCGGAAGCGTGAAACGCAACATGATGTTCTTCGTGTGCCAAGTGATCAAGAGATTCGCACGCTTGGACAACGACGTGGAGTTTGACGAGAATATTCGAGCGATCGGTTCGCTCGCGTTCGTCGAACAGAAAGATGGCCATCCCCGAGAGATCATGGAGTGGTGCACTCCAAACGGCAAATTTATGTCGAATCAAGCGTTCGTGCACCGCTACAATGCTTCCACGGCCGCCTACCTGTGCTCGTTCTTTGATCCGACCGGATCGCTGAGAGACGACAAGCAATGGATTCCGTGCGAGGACGTGCTCAAGACCACGCCGTGGAACGTCAACTGGTTGAAGCATAAGCCCATGAAGATTCGGCCGCAGTCGCGCTAAACTCGGAGCACCGCTACGGCGCACGCAAAAGAAATAGTAGAAGAGGCGACGGAAGCCGAATATGAACCCCGACTCGTCCGATGAGTCGGCGGACGACTTGGAACCGCCCGACCTCACCGACTGCACGAAGACAGCTTCCAAGTCGAAGGCCACTGGGCGGCGTGTGGAATCCACAGAGCTCAAAAAACGAAAAAATGAGTTCGGCGAAAAAAAAGAAACGAAAACGCCCAAAAAAACAAAACAGGTGATTGGGGAGTTGGTGAGTTACGACGGGAGCAAATCTACTCGAAAGTTCCTTTACGAGCTCATCGACCCGGACGGGTGGCCAATCTATATCGGCCAGACGGTTAAAGAGAGGGAGCGATTTGCGGCACACTGCAGCAAGAATAGTAAATGCACCTTGCTGAAGGACACAATAAGCAGTCTTAAGAAGACTCACCCCAAGTGGAAGGCGTGCGATAACTTTAGAAGAATAGAGTGCGTGAAGTCGGGGGTGCCACACCATCTAGCAGACAGGTATGAAGGGTTTTTCATAGTGGGCATAAAACAGGCAGACCCGAATCAACCAGGAACGCGTTGGCGTCCCGAATTCCCGCTGCGCAGCAACTCGCAAGACGGCCCCAACTGGTGGCAGTATCGCCACTTTTACGATAAAATGAAAGCCGAAGTGGAAAAGGCCAACGACGAGGGCGTCGAGATCGAGTTCAATTTCAAATCGAGCGACAAATTCCACATAAAGGACCCCCAGTACGAAGACGCGTTCGGCGAAGTCGCCGTCATGGAAGCTGCGATGGAGCACCTTGCGGAACTGGACGAGCAACCGACCGAGGAGTTTACGCAGCGATTCGACATAGTCAAGCGAACCGTGTGCAATCACGAGAGCGCATTCACACTGGACAAGGCGATCAAAGATACGATAGCCGTGTACAAGGATATGGAGGAGTCGGCGGTCGACGGGAAAACGTTCGTCTCGCAATGGAATCACGCGAAAAGTCTCATCGTAGACTACGTTCCGAACCCAGAGAACCCGTGCCAGGAGATAGCTCATAAAACTGTGCTCTCGTGCTACAAGAACTGCCTCAGTGTTATAGGAAACGGAGATTTTGAGACTCTAATCGACAGGAAGACGGTCATTGGTACTTTGGAACTATTACAACAGTATATCAAGGTGAGAACTAACACGGGCGGACTTCCTGCTAGGTCCTTCATCTCGATGATGAGTTGGTGCAAGTTGGATTCGGATCTGGGCAACGGCGAGAACCCAGAAAAAAAGCTGATGCGACTGAGAGAAAAATTCGAAAAGGAAGTGAAAATGAACGATTATCAGAAAGCGGAACTTGATTCCCGGATTCAAGCGTGTCTGCAGAGAATCGAAGAGGACAAGAAGAAGGGTGCGGTTACGGTCGTAGACGAGAGCGCGGAACTGTCAGAGGCGGCAACGTCTTTGTCGTGAGACTCGCGTACGGCGACGATCAGCGCGCGCGCGCGGTCACGGCCTCCTTCCGCGCTTGGTCCCACGCCGCCCACCTCGTGGAGATGGTGGATACCCATATTCTCAGAATTTCCCTAGGGTCTTGCACGGATTTCTCGTAAAAGGTAGGAACGTCTTGAATATCTTGCATCACCGCTAAGAATTTCTCAGTTTTTAGAAAGTTTTCTGATAAGAAGAATGTCGACGGGCAATATTGCGTTCGCTACAGTGTACCAGCCGCAGCGCAGAAAGCGCCAATCGTTGGCAACGATGCTTCGGTTGCAGCAAGAGAAAGGCATGCAGCTCGAAAGACTTTACGATCTCTACCACCGGTTCCAAGGAAACGAGTGGGCAAAATATTCAGTGCTACGTTTGATAGATTTGGAAATTAAGAACCTGGCCGACGACCATCTAATCGGACTAACTAAGCTAGAGCATGCTGCTATGGGTCTAATGGCTATTCAACAATGCAAAACAGGCGTACCACAGGAGAACTGACACTTCGCTGAAGGCGACTTTTTATGGTCACCGAAACGGTCGACTTGGTGCCGTCGTACTGCAGTTTTTCCTGCAAAACGAGCATCAATTTCTCTCCGACGTTTGGGAAAAGTACCGATTTCTTTTCCAGCGTGCTGCCTCGTTTTATTATCTCCACGCGCTCGGATTTTTTCTTCTTCGCTAGTCGCATGTCCAAGACAACGCGAAGTCCTGGAGAGAGGGATCGATGCGGCACCGGGTCGCCGTCCGAGTCGAACCTGTTTTTGTTGTCTACCAAGACGACTTTGAAAACGCGTCCGTGAGAATCGCTGAAGTGACCTTCCCCTATCTCGTTAACATTCAAAACTGCCATCTTGTCTGCGTATGCCATGCGCGCCCTCCCTTGGGCTATGCCGGAGGCGTTCAAAATATGTTCGTCGCCCGGCCTCAAAAACGAGTACGGGGGGGTGCCTATCAAAGAGCGTATGCGCGGCCAGAAAGCCCGGTTTCGACATAGTTTTAAAAACACGTTGCGTTGCGTGTCCAAGTCTAGTAGAAGCGAGAACGCTACATTCGCGTCGACGTCGCCTCGGCACGCACTGTTCGCCTGTATTCCTTCTTCTCTGGAGCGCTGCAGTTGTTGCACGAATCGCTCGTTTACAAAATTTACGGCGTCGTTGATCGTCGTAACGCCGTTCATTTTTGCACTGCGACGCCGCGCACAAATACTCTCTCACCATGTATCCTCTTCGACTGAATTAATGCAGTTTTCTTGTCGCTAACTCGCATTTTCCCACGACCCACTATCACTAATGTACACAAAAGATGGAAGACTCTTCTTCGGAGCAGAAAGAGTCCAAAAAGATTGCAAAACCACTAGAATACACCGGTGCGGACGCGCCTTCGGAGCCGATACGCACGCCCGCCCCGACCACGCAGACTACCATTCCGTACGACGTGTTCGTGTCCAAACCGGTATCGTACGTCGAAGAGTACGAATGGCCGGGGAGGGAGATTAGAACGTTGAAACAGACGTCTTTGTTGGATTCCATTCCCAGATCCATATAGTATCCCGAATGCCACGTATCCAGAGCCTTCTAGTTCCAAGGGTTGTCCGTAAACGTCTCGTCCTTTACTAACGACCCGATCATGTTCTCCTCGATTGTTTTTAAACTCAAGCGTTCGGTTCTAGCCAGTTTTTCCAAATGCGTCTGCAATCGACTCTTGTCTCCGCTGGTGGCGGACATGGCGACCATGAGCGCGAGAACGTCCGAGGACCACTCGGAGAGGGGCAGACTCCACTGCACGAATTCGGCGGACGCGCAGAACCCGTTGGCCTCGCGCGCGACGGCAAAATCGATCCATCCCAGCTTCAGCAGCGATTCTATACCTATCTTGACTTTGGTGGAGATGTCGATCAACGGGGAATCGTTTCCGGCGAAGGAGCTCGTCGACGCGGAGTTCTCGGCCGAGTGCAACGGAGCGAGTTTGCATGCAGACTTCATGTTGCCGTACAAGAGGGCGTGGAAACGTCTGTGCAGAGGCTCGCTGACGTGTACGGCCGAGGCGTAAGTTGAAAGCACCGGGCTGAGGAGAGATTTTGTTTGACGCACGGAGACCGCCAAGTCCGTCTTCGCAGTTCCGTCCTCGTCGGATTCGTTCGCGACGATCGCTTCTATCGCCGATCGAACTGCCTCGCTTGCTATGGACAACGCGGACGCCGACAGTATGAGCGCGGGACACTCGTAGCGCCTTTCTTCGCAAGCCCACCTTCTATTGGAGTCGCCGCACAGCACGGAATGCGCTCCGGCCGTCTTGAACGCCTTTTCTATGGCGCGCGTGGCCCAATCGAAAACTGGGCACTGGTCCGGATCTCGGCCGATGCCTTGGATCATCTTGTTGACTTCCACCATCGCACGGTCCATGAGTTGGGACTGCGCGCGCGTGAGTCCGACTCGCTCGGTGTGCTCGGCTCGCGAAGCTTGACGCTGAATCTTCAGCTGCGGGTTTTGGAGCGCGCGCCCGACTTTGGTCGACTGAACGTTCGCCAGCTTAATCTTCGCTCTCTCTTTGGAAGACTCGACACCGAAGCTCTTTCTGTCTTTGGACTCGTTTCCGGATCCCGCCGGCGGTATGTCGAAACGCTGCACGCGCTCGTAAAGGCAGTGCGTCAAAGACAGGCCCACCATCACACCGCATTTGATGCACACCATGCCAGATTTGTCGTCCGCCTCCATTATGTTGCGTTCCGTAATCTCTCCGCTCGGACATAGACATTTAACTCCAGACGTTTGCTCCTCCGTAGATCGTTCGGGCGATTGGAGCATGTTCAACGCCCGGCGGCGGTTCATTTCATGTTCTTCTTGCACGGCGCACTGTTCCAAAAATTTAGCGTTGGCCGATCGAACCGTCTCGGTCTTGGTCATTTGGTTCAGTATGCTGTCGAGCAGCGACGGCCCTTCAACTGGTTTTCCAGAGAGGCCGCTCTCCGAAGAAACGATCCTAGCTATCTTTGGACTGAGCACGTCGTTGGAGCCAGATACGAACGCGGGCTTCTTTCTCCTGCTTGGCCGCTTGTATCCCAAACCGCCGGTCGACGATTCGGAGCTCGCGACACTCGAATCTGACCGCGAGGTGGTGGCGGTGGCGGAGATGGTGGCAGTGCGCGAGTCTTCGATTTCCGCAGCCGGGACGATCACCTGCAAGGATGTCATTTTCTGCAAAACGATCGTACGTGCGAGAAGGACGCCTCACCCAGCATAATTTGGGATAACTAACCATCGAACAGACTTAAGTAATAAAACAAATATTATGACGCTCCAGCTCAAGCTCGACGCTTCTAGGAACGAGATAGACGTAGATGGGTTCTTTCTCGCCAACAAGCAGGCTGCGACCCTGGGGACGGCCGTGGCCAGATCCAAGACGGACTTGCACGTGAGCGGCAGCAAAACCGCGACCGACGCATTCCTGACCACCAAACCGTCGGACGTCCTGCTGCGCCTCCCCGAAAGTTGCAAAGTGGTCGGAGACGCAGTACAGGTGCCGGGCGATTTGCGCGTAAACGTTTCGACGTCCAGAATAGCACTGGGTATCGCCGGAGACGTCGGTACCACTCTCTCCGGGCAGGGCACGGTCTTTCTCAAGGACGTAGTCAACGCGACGCAAAACTGCCGCTCGGCCACGATATCGTGCGTCTACTCGTCTTGGGCAAACATAAACGCTTACGTCGCACTCTCCAACGCGCAGTTCGTCGAGACTTCGGTCGCGGAAGACGGGAGTGCCACCACTCGCGTTCTGAACCCCGAATTCGTCGACGACGAAGATGTGAGCGCCGTGCTCGCGCAGTCGGAGGATGTGCTGCAGGGAATCTACGACAATTCCACCAACATTCGCGCCGTCGTTAAGTACGCGCCGGCGCCTCCGTTGAGCAAACCGGTGATGAAAGTCCCGGTCGGCTTGAACGGAAGCACGTACGACATCTCGTGCAACGTCGTGGACCGTCCCGTCTCGCTCTCAGAAGGCGCGTTCGAGTCCATGGCTAAGGCTTGCATTACCATGGAGCTGGGCATGCACGAGGCGAGAATAGAGGCGTTCAAGGAAGAGACGGCGCAGCCGAGCGTCCAGGCGTCCAAGTGGTCCGAAAACGTGGCCAACGCGATGGCGACGCTCGTATGTTTCACCATCCCATATCGGCTGGACGGCGCTACCACAGTTTCGCCGACAGGGCTATCTATGTTACAGAGCGAGTTTTGGAAGGCCGAGCCGCAGCGGGACACCGCTTGCTTTGACGATTGCGAGGGCAGCGGCACGGAGATAGCGTCGCTTCTGTACCACGCGTCGGACGTGTCTAGAGACGAGAAGCTCGCGAAGCAGTTTCCCTTCACCGCGGGGTTCGCCAACGCCCTCGTTCACCACGCGGTGGGGCTCAGCGTGCTCGCGGCCAACGCGGGATCGGCGGACGCCGCTGGAGCACACGGGCACGCCAACGTCGCCGGACACGCGATCGCGCTCGCCATCCCGAAAGCTACCATTCTGAACTCGAAGATAATGGCCGTCGGTGCTTCGGCCGGCCACGGCAACGAAATGAGCGACAAGCAAAAGCAGCACATAAAGAACGTCAAGGCGCCGTTTTGCGACGCGCTGTACGACGATTTGGACGTCTCCAGGATGCCAAAGGACGAGCAAGAGCAGGTGCGAGACAAAGAGTTCTTGATCGAGAGCTTCTTAAAAAATTACGATCACATCTTGCCTTTGGCCATGGAAGGAACGTCTCCAGTCACGAGCACCAAGGTCCACGAAACGAATGCGAACGAGCGCAACGAACAAGCCCGAGCGTCGGCGTCCGAAAAGCAACTCGCTCAGAAGCTGGGACCGACGTTGGCGAGGACGTTCACGCGATTGCACATACCTCCGACCGCTTCCGGCCCGGACCACGCCTTTTACAAAGACTTTGTCGAATTCCTGCTCCCAGCGCGTCGCTCGAGCATGTTCACGAGCGAAAGTCTGAGAGAGATGGACCAGGCCGCTTGCCATTACGTGTTCACGTCCTCGAGCGACGTTCAAACCGCTGGCGTAAACACCGTTAATTTGAACAGCGGAAACTTCTCCATCGTTCCTCTGTGGAAAGTGGGTGCCGAAAGCGGCAGTGTGATCGACGTGGCGAGCAAAAGGGCGTTGGACGACACCATGACGAGGCGCGAAGGACCTAAGAGGCTCACGGAGAGAGAGAGCGCGATATACTCAAGCAACGTCAAAGTTCTTAAAAAAGTCGCGCAATCCAAACCCAAACCCGACCCGGCGTCGGACACCTCCGATCTCACGGCCATCAGGCAGATTCTGACAATCGCAGCCATGTCCCACAACTCGAAGGGGGTCCAGCACCTCGCAAATGCCTTGGAAAATACGGACGCCGTGCGCGCTGTGCAAGTCAACTTCGTTCCCGTGAGCGACGTGATCGTCGACGCGGAAGGCGTCGACGTGGGCGCGCTCGTCGAGCTGCGCGTGTACGGTTAGAGTCGTTCATAACTACAACCATGTGATAGCAAAGTATTAGAGTGATAGAAAGTATTCGATGTTGCCGTCTCTGGCAAACCTGTCTCTGAAAGACTTTGCGGACGTGGGGGTCGGAAAGTTCGAAAAGTCTAAGAAAGACGGTGGCGACAAAAAACCTTACACATACAAGGCGGTGAAGCTAACAACAGAGCAACGGAAGTATTTGGACGAACATTGGCAGTCGGACACGTGGAAGAACGATCTGAACTCGCCGGAAATCCCTGCTCCGCCAGAAGGACGCAAGAAGTGGAACCAGCTCAAAAACACTGACGGTAGCGAATGGTCCGAGCTCCAACGAGCCAAGGACGTGGCGCGCCGCAAGTTTCCCGAGGCAGAGTCGCCGTCGAGTTCCTCCGACGCCACTCTCGAGTTTGAGCCGACGCCGTTCGTGCCGACGCCGTTCGTGCCGCCGCCGGACGCTCCGCCAGGACCGCTCACGCTGACTATGCCAGGTGATTTCGAGGAGCTCAAGGGTCTGACTGGCGATCTATCTTTTTGGGATGTGAGAACGCGCATGGCCGCGGCGGACCCGCAGTGGGAGTATAAACCGACCAAAGGCGCCGACATTTTCGCCATGAAGGTGAAAATCCGCATGGAGCGCCTGCAGGCGCTCTTCGACGCCTACCAGGCCAAGTACCTGGCCGCCCTCGCAGCGCACCAGGCCGCGCAGCAGGCGGCCGAGGAGGCGCACGACGCGCAGCAGCAGGCGGCCAAGGACGCGTTCGACAAGCAGCAAGCGCTCGTCAAAGCCCCAGGCGGCAACATGATCCTCAATCCGGAAGCGAGCAAAAAGCAGCTCGTCTACGCGCTGCTTCGCCTCCACTTCCAAAAGAAGGGTAAGGACGGCAAGATGCGTTACTGGTCTACGAAAACGCCGTCTGGGAAGCCGCAGGATCCGCCTGTGAGCAAGCAGCTGAACGCCAAGCGCCTGGCGTGGGCCAAAGCACAGATCGAGGCACTCGGCGACGGCGACCGCCTCGCCTTCCTACTCAGCATCCCGTACAACCCGCCCCCGCTCGAGCTGTTCCTCAAAGACGTCGACGCGGGCCCAATCCAGCCGCAGGAGAGCGTCGTCGAAGACCCGCTGGCAATGCCCGAATTTGCCGGCGCGATCAAGGCCGTCGGCGCCTCGACGGAGCCGGACGGTGCGAAGATCTTCTTCTACGTCAAGGCGATCGAGAGCAAGTTCACCGAGGGCGCGATCTCGCCGCTGCCGCCGCTCGACGCCGATTTCTACGTGACCGACGCCGGCAAGCGAGCGGCGGCGGCGGCGGCGCTCAATGCGGAATACAGCCCGTTCCTCACGAAGCTCCTCGAGTTTGGAGTGGACCAGAAACAACTGTTTGGCGAAAACAACGTCAAAACCTACACGGGTGGCTCCGGTCGGTTCAACCGAACGTTGCGAGCGAAGGCGTCGAGTGTGCAGGAATTCGCGTGGCCCGACGGTGCTGAGTACACGCTCGCACAAGCGGAAGCGAACATGAATGCCGTGTACGCACGGTTGAAATCGTTGGGGCAGTCCGGACCGGAGACGCCCAGCTTCTCCGCCTTCAAGAACGAGTCGCTGCGCAAGATCCACTCGCTGTGGCGCACGTTCGTCATCGCGCCGCGGCTGCCCGTCGACGTGCCGGCGCTGAGGGCTGTGACGACCCCGCAGTTTCTGCCGCACAGACTCGCCGGTATCCCAGACGACAAACTGCTGCCTGGGATGGCCTTCCTGGACAAGGCGTTTGTGTCGACGGCGCTCGTCTCTCCCAATGCCTATTGGACAGGCCCCCTTTCCACGTTCTTCAACAACTCTACAAACTGCTGCATGATGTCGCTGACGATTGCGAATGGTACACCGGCGATTCCGCTCTTTGTCAAGAAGCAGCTCTCCTTCTATCCCAACGAGGAGGAGATCGTGCTTCCGCCGCTGTGCCAGTACGTGTACAGACAAACAACGACGACGCCGCCGTCGATGTTTGGCAAAGCGGTGACGTTGTATCATTTCGACGTCTACCCCGCGTTCGCGGGCATGTGATAGTAGAGTGTTGAGTTTCTCCGTCCGCGCTAAGAATGGTATAAGGGTGTCTCACGTTCGACCACAGTGCAAGAAAAATGAAACGCTCGCGCGGCGCGGGCGGCGCGGGCGGTGCGGCGGCCCGGAAAGCGCCGAAGGTCGTGAACGTTACGATCCACGTCCACAACAACATCCACAACTACTTTTCTCCGCGCGCGGGTCCGACGGCGGCGCCGGAGGGCGGCGACCAGCACCCGCCGCATCTCTTTCCGACGACGGAGACCACGATCCGGCGGCGGGAAAAGAATCCTAAGATGACGCGCGAAACGTACATGCGCGTTCAATCCAAGCGCTCAGCCGTCCTCTGCGGCGAGTGCGCGAACTGCAACGGGCCGTCGCGGCCGATCGCCGACTTCGCGCCGGCCAAGCACGTCCACTCGCTCCGCGACCGCGCCGCCTTCTTCGAGGCCGTCTCCGACTACACCGACGCCTACGCGGCGCGCGACCTCGACGCGGCGCGCGCGGCTCGCGACCGCGTCGCCGAGCTGCGCCGCGCGTACTGCCCGTCGTGCGCGGCGATGAGAAAGCTCTCGCCCGCGCAACAGGCGTGCAAGGACGAGTGGATCAAGATGCGCCAGGACGCGTGCGACCGCCACGACGGCTGCATGAAGCCGGGCTGTCTGTGCAAGGGCGCCAACCGCGACTGGCGCGTCTTACAGGCCGACCACCTTCCCGGGTATGTCAAGGTGCGCCATCTGAGCGAATACATGTGGTGGTCGTGCAACGGCGGCGTCGCGGCCATGCGCGCCGAGGCCGCCAAGTGCCAGTGGATTTGCGGCTTCTGCCACTCCCTCGAGTCCACGAGCAATTCTGGTCGGCGTTGCGGCGACCCGGCCGACATGCCCGACGGCAAGTGGAACGGCACCGAGGAGGAGCAGAGACAGTACACCGCCAAGCGCCACGCCAAGATCGTCTACCCGAAACAGAAGTACGTCGACGCCGAGAAGCTTCGCCGTG
>MDTG01297314.1_pt1 | contig 16279 bp, 13 predicted proteins | sample 811421 | NCBI WGS metagenome assembly MDTG01 (sample SAMN05326645, study PRJNA326480) | marine metagenome | isolation source: seawater | place: Pacific Ocean: South East | collected 2011 | reverse complement strand
TCATTATTGGTTACCGCTTCCCATAATCTTTTTTGATGCTGTATTTCTCGAATAGGTGGATTCATTTGAGAAAAACTTCCAAGCCTTTCATAGCAATCAGGCGCATGAAGGTGAAGGTGCTGAGGAGTAATTTCAAAAGTACATACTTTCTTATTTTCAATTAAAAAATCTACTTCTTCTTTCGTTGAAATGTGTAGCACGTGAATTTTTTTATTTGCTTTATGAGCAAGGGCGATAATTTTTTTTGTGGAGCTGAGTGCCGATTCAGGAGATCTCCATGAGGAGTGAAGATGAACTGGAGGGGTAGTTGGAAGTTTTGAGAAATTCTTTTTCATAATTTCTTCATCTTCGCTATGAATGCTAAACATCATTGGAATATTTTTAAATAATTCAAGAATAACTTTTTCATCATTTAAAAGAAGTGATCCAGTGGAGCTTCCAAGAAATATTTTTACACCGCACAGGCCGCTCATTCCTTGGCAAGATTTTATTTCTTCGATGTTGTTCTCTGTTGCGCCAATAAAAAATGCATAATTAACAACAGACTTCTCACTGGCGATAGCAAGCTTTTTTTCCATCGCTTCTTTTGTTGTGGTTGATGGATTTGTGTTAGGCATTTCAAAAAAGCTTGTTACACCACCTAGTGCCGCCGCTCGAGAACCTGAGGCAAGGTCTTCCTTGTGCGTATTTCCAGGCTCTCTAAAGTGAACCTGAGTATCAATGACTCCAGGGATAATTGTCATATCTTTGCAGTCATAAACTTCAGTAGCCTTTTCATTTTTTAAGACACCAAGTTTTTTAATCTTTCCATTTTCTAAAGCGATATCTGTGTAAACAAGTTCACCCTCAATAAAACATTGAGCATTAAGTAATAAACAATCAAACATAATAAATTCCTACGCGCTGGCCTTAAGTTCTTCTTTTAATTTTTGAGATTGATTCTTAATAGCGTAAAGGGCCACATCAGATTCAATCTGATCTGTTTCTACATTAATTTGATAATGTATTTCAATATACATTGGTGTTTTATCTTTGTTCCACTTAGATCTTTTAAATTCAAATAGGTGGGCGCTCGCCTCCGTGGTTTCTGGAGTCGTTTTGATTTTTTCAAGCATCGCCCACTCATTACTTGTGAAAAGTTGAAAGTGCTCAGGGCAGAAATGAAAACGATCAATTTCCATATTACAGTCTTCACAAAGAAGTTTTTCGCAAATTCCACAGCTACCGTTTGCGCGGTTGTTTGTGTGAGTGTCACACATTCCCACGTTCAAGGCGTCATTAGAGGAGGTTGATTCTAGGTTAGGTGAAGACTTTTTTTTTTCTTCGGGTTGATCCCTATAAATATTTTTCAAGTTGTTTCGGTGAAACTGCCAGGAGAAATAGCCAATTACCCCTAAGACAACAACGATAAGAAGAGATTGACCTAAAATCATGGCCATTAACAATGTATTTTCGCTCATGTGGCTCCAAATTTTGTATTATTAGTAGTAATAGTTTACCAGAAATTGGAAAAGGATCCGCATGTCTTTAAAAATGTATAATACTGCAACTCGTCAAAAAGAAGAATTTAAATCCATCACACCTGGTGAAGTAAAGATGTATGTGTGCGGTCCGACTGTTTATAACTATCTTCATATTGGAAACTTTAGAGGCGCAATCTTTTTTAACCTAGTGCGAAACTGGCTCGAGCGCGCAGGTTACAAAGTCACATACGTTTATAACTATACTGACGTGGACGACAAAATTATTAAAAAAGCGAACGAAGAAGGCGTGGAGTCCATTGAAATTAGTGAAAGATATATTAAAGAATTTGAAAATGATTTTAATCGCTTGGGTCTTACGAAGCATGAACATAATCCTAAGGTGACTGACTTTATGCCGGAAATTATCTCTTTTGTTGATGATCTGGTGAAAAAAGGCATGGCGTATGTGATTGATGGAGAAGTTTTTTATGAAATAAAAAACTTTCCAAATTATGGAAAGTTATCCGGAAAAAATCTAGAAGATCTTGAAGCAGGGGCCAGAGTAGAAGTCGATTCAAAAAAGCACAATCCAGCTGACTTTGTCTTATGGAAGCCGGCAAAGCCGGATGAGCCATACTGGGATTCACCATGGGGAAAAGGCCGTCCTGGCTGGCATATTGAGTGCTCCGCAATGATTCAATCTATTCTTGGTGAAACGATCGATATCCATGGGGGCGGAATTGATTTAAAGTTTCCCCACCACGAAAATGAAATCGCTCAAGGGGAAGGTCGAACAGGAAAGTGTTATTGTAATCACTGGATGCATAACGACTTTTTAAATATGAATGACGAAAAGATGAGTAAATCGCTCGGCAATATTATCACCGGCCGTGATTTCATGGAAAAATATCACCCAGAGATTTTGAAGTTCTTAATGCTCTCCAATCATTACCGAGCATTATTTAACGTAAATGATGAGAAAATCTCTGGAGTACTTTCAGGGCTATCAAGAATTTATGGGGCGTTAAGGGAGGCCAAAACTATCTTTGGTGAAGATAGCTCTTTTCAAGCTGAGGCAGATAAAGGGCTGATCGATCTATGTAATTCAATGGACCTCAAAATTGAAGAGTCCTTAAATGATGATTTCAATACACCAGAGGTGATGGCGCATATATTTGAGGTTGTTCGACACTTCAATGGACTAGAGTTATTCAAAAAGAAGAGAAATCAACAAAACAAGGCAACTTGTCATTATTTCTTCTCATGGGTTGTAAATCATGGGCAACTCATGGCACTCTTTAATGACGATCCTGCTACTTTTCTTTCTGAGATGGATGAAATTCTTCTTCGAGAGAAAAAAATAGACGTCGCGGAAGTGGAAAATCTTATCGCCAAAAGAAAAGAGGCCAGAGATCAAAAGGATTTTAATCAGGCTGATGCGATCCGAGATCAGTTAAACCAGATGGGAATAATCATCATGGATGGTGTGTCCGGTCGAGGTTGGGAGGTTGACAAAAAATGACCAACTCTTTTTTCACGGTAGATGTTCATAATCATATATTACCTGAGCATCTCCCTGATTTTAAAAAGCAGTTTGGTTATGGCGGTTTTGTCACACTAAAAAATACAAATTCTGGCGCAGATATGATGATGGATGACGGAAGTTTTTTTCGTGCCATCGAGCATAATTGCTTAAATACTGAAGTTCGCCTCGAACAGATGAGTAAACTTGGAATTGATGTCCAGGTTCTCTCCACTATTCCTGTGATGTTTTCTTATTGGGCAAAGCCTACTGACTGTAATGACGTTTGTAGTTACCTAAATGATGATCTCGCTAAAAGAGTGGAAGCTCACCCTAAAAATCTTCTTGGCATCGGTTCTCTCCCACTGATGGATACACAGCTTTCAATTTTACAGGCAAAAAATATTAAATCTTTAGGTCTTTCAGGTATTCAAATCGGCTCTCACGTTGGAGAGATGAATCTTGATGATGAAAAACTTTTTCCTTTGTATGAGGAGCTTGAGAATTTAGATTTACCTTTATTGGTTCACCCATGGGATATGATGGGGGCGGACACGATGAGTAAGTACTGGCTGCCTTGGCTTGTAGGAATGCCGGCCGAAGGGTCTCGGGCGATAAGCTCCATGATATTTGGGGGCGTTTTTGACAAATTTCCAAAACTTAGAGTCATGTTTGCCCACGCTGGCGGAAGCTTTCTTGGAACGCTTGGACGAATTGATCACGCTTATCATTCAAGACCTGATTTGTGTGCTGTAAATATTAAAAAAGCGCCCAGCGAATACCTGAAGCACTTTTATATAGACTCCATCACTCATGATGAGGATGCTCTCCATTACGCGATTAAAAAAATGAGCGTTGATCGTATCGCTCTTGGTAGTGACTTTCCTTTTCCTTTAGGAGAGCATCACCCTGGAGAGCTTATTAAGACCGTAAACAGCCTGACAGACGCACAAAAAGAGCGTCTTTTATCAGGCACTGCGCTTGAGTGGCTTGGGATCAAAAAAGAGAGATTTAACTAAATGTATTGTCACATTGCGGTTAATGCTCCTTTAGGAAAAGGAGTTTTAACCTATGAACAAATTGATGAAAGTTTGGCCATTGGTGATTTGGTAGAAGTGCCTCTAGGTCGTCGTAAGGCAAAAGGCTGTGTCGTTGGAACAAAAATCGATTTTGACTCTCTTGATGAAAAAACAAAAAGTTTTAAACTTCGCCCTCACGGAAATGTACTTGGTTATTCTTTTTTATTAAATGATCTCGATTTAAAACTCTTTTCATGGATGAGTGACTATTATCATTACTCTATGGGGCAGCTCATTTTTGATTGTCTTCCAAAGCCTCTAAAGCGTCCAAGGAAAGTAGAAATGGAAATGGGACAAGGCCTACCTGTTGAGCATGAATTCAATTCCGGTCAATCCCAAGTTTGGGAAAAACTAAAGGCCAAGAGTTTCAATAATTTTATCAAAGAATATATTCACGGAGTGACAGGGTCTGGGAAAACACTAATTTATACAAACCTCATTCTTCAAAAAATCCGTGAGGGAAAATCTGTTTTATTTTTAATTCCCGAAATTAATCTCACACCACAATTTATCGAAACGTTTAAAAAATATCTTCCTTGTAAAGTCTTAAGCTATCACAGCGGACTAAGCGCTTCAGAAAAATTAAGCCGTTGGGTGACACTAAACGATTCTACTGAACCGATTTTTGTGATGGGTGTAAGAAGTAGTGTCTTCTTGCCTATAAAAAATTTAGGACTTGTCATTGTTGATGAAGAGCATGACTCTAGCTTTAAACAAAGTGATCGATGCACCTATAACGGAAGAGACGTCGCGATTAAAAAAGCACAGCTTTCAGACTGTCCGGTTATTCTTGGTAGTGCAACTCCATCGCTTGAAAATTATGCGCCAAAAAGTGAAAATTTTTATCAATTAAAGAATCGTGTCAGCGGACATTTTCCAAAAGTTGAAACTATTAGTATTCGAGATTTTCCAGAGTGGGAAAATCCAAGTTGGCCGGTGCATGATCAAGCGATTGATGAGATGAAAAAGGCTTTTGAAAAAGGCGAGCAAGTTCTGGTGTTTGTGAGTCGTCTTGGATTTGCGAGCTATATTCAATGTTCTGGTTGTGGACATAAATTTATTGATCCAGAAACAGAGACGAATCTTCGTTATTTTAAAAATAGAAACGTATTAAAATCTAGTTACTCTGAGTTTCAAATGCCTGTGCCAGAGATATGTCCAGAGTGTGGGAATATGCATCTTCTTCAAAAAGGCTTTGGAACAGAAAAAGTTCAAGAAGTGCTGCAAGATATTTTTCCTGAAAGAGCGATTGGAAGGTTTGACCGGGATGATATCAAAAATTTCACGGAATTAAATGAACGATTAGACGATTTTAGCGCAGGAAAAATTGACGTTCTTGTGGGAACCCAGATGCTTTCTAAAGGGCATAATTTTGAAAAAGTAAATCTAGTAGTAGTCCTAGGCATAGACTCTCAACTTAACTTTCCAGATTTTCGGGCGATGGAGAGAACATATCAACTTCTTGTTCAAGTGGCCGGTCGTGCCGGGCGCTATTCAAAAGATAGTAAAGTTATTATTCAAACCATGAATGAAGAGAGTGATTTGTTTGGTTATGTTGATAACCCTGCCTGTGATAAGTTTTTTGAAAGTGAGCTTGCCGTTCGACAGGTAACGAATTTTCCTCCAGTAAGTAAAACTGCGGCACTCTTTTTTTCTTCCAGAAACCGTAATCAGGTGATGCGGGAAATTCTGAGGGCAAAAGATTTTCTTTCCTCCGTGAACAGGGTTAACAATCTAGGTGTTCAAATTTCTCCTCCTGCTCCTGTAGGAATTGAAAAACGAGCGGGGCAATTTACTTGGACAATTTTTCTTCAATCAAAAGAGTACAAAGCACGGCATCTACTTCTGCAAACTTTCTCAACCAAGTTTGAAGTAAGCCGGGGAGTATCGATGAAAGTCGATGTAGACCCTTATTACTACTTATAATTTAATATAATTTATTTAGCTTAATTTATTTTAAAAGAGAGTCGATAAAATTTTTATCGTAGGTGTATTCATGAACTATATATTTTTATTATTATTAATTTTTTCTTCATGTGCTTCTCTTGACGAGGATCAGTGCAAAAATGGAAATTGGGACATCATTGGCCGAAGAGACGGCTCTAATGGGGAGCCTCTATCCGTTTTAGAGGATCATCAAAAAGCATGTTCAGAGTACGGAGTTAAGATCAACGTTTCAATGTACAAAAAGTCCAGGAAAGAAGGTCTAAAACAATATTGCACAGGCGAAAATGGATTTGAAGTAGGGCAAAGCGGTAGAGAATATCATAATGTATGTAAGTCTAAGAAGTTTAAGAAAAATTTTAGAATTGGAAGAAAGATATATTCCTTAGAAAAAGAGATTGATGACCTGGAAGAGGATAACGATGAGTATGAATCTAAAATAGATACAGCAAGTACTACAGAGAAAAGGTACTATCGATCTAGAATTAGGAAAAATAAAAAGAAAATAAGAAAAGCAGAATCAAAACTTTTGATTATTAAGGCAAGTATTGCGAAGTCCGCAGTGGATTTTGTGGATCTACTTGATTAATAAACCTTCATTGATTCTCTGAAACATCTCCATCACTATCCAAAAGAGGAACCTCGATATCTGGATTTAAAAAGCGCCTACTAGCTTCAGATAAACCTTCGTACCTTCTTTTGAACTCTCTTCTTTTTTGCTCACAACCATTTACTTTATCTACGATCGCTTCAAGATTTTGTAAGCCTCCCTCAACCATTTGATCTTTAAAAAGAGACTCGTCAGTTACTCCGCTTTCAGCAATTCTAGATGCCTCCACAACCTTTTTTCCAAATGGAGTTTGATAAAATTTTGCAACAGTTGTGAGGACATCGTTTAGAGAGCACTGTTTAGTAGTACCACTAAAATTATTACATTTACAAAGTAGCTCCTGGTCTTGAGGTAAGCCAAGCACTGTAGACCTCCAGCTTCTAGGGTTGTAGAGATCAAACCGAGCTATTTTTTCTTGATTATCAACGCTTGATTTGTTGGAGTTTTCGTTATCACAAGAGATCGATTTGAATTTGTTTCCTTGAAACTTAGGGAGAGTGATTGAAATTTGAATATTTCCAAATGTTCCTTTTTTGACGTTGAGTTTTGTACTCTTATTGTCTCCTTCAAACTCACAATTGCTTTGATTGTTTTCTGAAAACTGACTTTCAATGAAGTCCATTGCAATGTGTGACTCGACGGCCATTTTTTCTTTTAAGTGCTTTTGACTTACATTTTGATTTCTAAAACGAGCACACCTTCTTTTCATTTCAGCAGATGTATTTGATAAAAAACTGTACTCCCCGACATTACTGGATCCATCGGGGCTAGTTTGATATGATGACGTTGCTTGATAGAGATCACTTGATGAGAGTTTCTTTCTTAGTTGATCAAGCACTACACTTTCTTCACCTGAAAGATCACCCTGCGGCACAGACTCATTTTTTCTAAAGTTGCAGCTAACCTCCTCCCCACTGGAGATACTTTGCTCAATGAACAAACTTTCCGACGGCCTTAACGTTATGTCCTCAAGAGGCAATCTTTTAAGAGACATAGAAGCTGATCGAATGGATGATCCTGAGTCAGCATTGTAATCTCTTTTCTTAGGGAAAATAAATGCTTCTCCTTGCATTATAGGAAGCTGCCTCGTTTCATTAACTACGATATTACTATAGACATATTTTACTAGGGGGTCATTTGCCATAAACTGATGCTCAACAGATCCAGAAAAACATGTATTATCACTGGCAATTTTGTTTGAGATATAAATAGACTTAAACAAATTACTGCAGCGTGGATCATTAACCCCCTTGCTTGGGAATTGTGCTTCACATGATCTAAGTGCCACGTCTTCGTCTATTTCTGGGATCCCCCCTGTTTGAACTCTAAGGGATTTGAAGCGATCACCTAGTTCTTCTAAATCTACTCCCTGACTTTTAACGCATTTATCTAGTTTATCAATTAGATGTTGAGTGTTTGACGGGGCACTTGGTATTTTATCTTTTAGTTCACCGGCCATTCTTCTTTTTGTGGCGGTGTATTCAATTATTTTTTTCGCCTCTTTTTTTCTTTTAGAAACTTGCGCAGGTGTTTTTAGGAAAACATAGCTTGGTGGGAGCCCTTTACTTTCTCTTTGCTTATTTTCTTTTTCGAGTCTTTTAACAAATTCTTTTTCAAGCACTGCAGCTCTTTTTTTTCTGAGCCTCACAAGGTATTTTTCTTTTAAGTTTGAAATTTTTAACTTGCATCTCGAGGAGGCCTTGGAACGCAAGAAATCGCGAAAACACTTTTCGTTTTTTTTTATTTCACGGCAAAGTTTTAACTTTCTAAATATCCCATTGTTTCTTTTACAATGCTTGTTTCTCATTCGAACAAATGTAAGATCTCGGATTGGCTCAGTACTAGCATTAAGAGTCATCGCAATGGGGCGTTTTGATTGATCATTGTGGATAAGTTGTCTCTTAAAGTCTTCTTTTGTACTTTCAAACCATTCATCACATGAATTTTTTACTTTGGAAGAGGTTTCACATATGGGTGCGATAGAAGCTGACTTGAATTTTATAGGTTTGGTTTGAGGAAGCTCAATTTCTGAGGATTTAATTTTGGCTTGGCAGGACCCAAGACGCACTTTATGGACTCGTGACCTGTCGGATAGTCCCTCTGTTTCACTTGTATAAATTGAACCGGTGGTAGTATGACTATGTAGCCTCTGATACGGATTGAATTTATTTAAAAATTTGATTTCGTTTTCAGTAAATAATCCGGAGTCAAAATTTACAGGATTTTTTACGCAGCCATGCTTAACTAATCTTCCAAGGTACGTATTATCATTTTGTGAACCTGGGTAGGGAAAAGTTGAAACTCGTGTTGCGGTGGACAGCGAACTCCAAAATATCAATAAAGAAATTAAGTATTTCCACATACCCTCTCATCGGGAATTATTTGAAATAACTATAAAAGAATAAACAAGTTTAATTTTTTATAACTGGATCATGGCCACCTTTTGAAAACGGGTGGCAACGTAGAAGTCGCCAAGTGATCTTAAAGATCGCTATATGAGTTGGAAGTGATTCTAATGCCTCTTTGGCGTAGTTTGAGCAACTGGGGTGGAACCTACATCTTTGACCGAGTAAGGGAGAAATGAAGTATCGATAAAATTTAATTAGATAAATTAAAAGTGTTTTCATTGTCTCAAGGGATGGATATCAAATTTTTTGAGATGGGTGATAAGATCAATTAGGGGTAACCCAATAATGGAATTAAAATCAGTTGTCTTAACTTCACTAAACAGTGCAATACCTAGGTTTTCAATCATGTAAGACCCTGCGCAAAAAAGTGGTTCATCCTTTTTGACATAATATTCAATTTCAGAATCGAGTAGATCTGCTCTAAGGGTTAAAAAAGTAGAGTGAGAAAAAGTGATCGACTTACTCTTTGTCGCAATAGTTACTCCGGAGATTAACTCATGAGTTTTACCACGCATCTTTTTTAGTTGTCTGATTGCATTTTCAATTGTCTTTGGTTTTGAGAAGATTTCTCCATCTAATTGGATCACTTGATCCGATCCAATAACAACAGCATCCGCACGGGTCTCTAAAACAGTATTTGCTTTAAGAGCAGAGAGTTTTTCTGCTATCTCTTTTGGCCTATAAAGTTTATTTTTATATGCGGACTCATCAACATCTGGTTTGATGCACTCGAACGGAATACTTAATTTTTCTAAAAGCTGTTTTCTATAAATCGAGGTACTTGCAAGGATTATATTTCTCATGTCCTAGCGATAGTACGTTTTAAACAATCGGTCAAAAAGCGGGAAAACGATGTTGAAATTATAACGGCCCATTAACTTTTTAGTGTGATGGTGCCGGTGATGAACCCAGGCATTTTTAAATATGGGGATACGCAGGATTTTTGCATCTTGGGGTAGATGACTCACAAAGTGAAATACTTCGTACAAAACTAAATAGACCGCGGCCATGGCGACAATCAGGTGAGCGACATTTGGGGAAAGGACTCCATACTTAATGGAAAAGTATCCTAGTGCAGGAAAGAGGATACCGTTTACTGGCAACACAAAGTGAATAGGGAAAAATAGAATGATAAAATCACGCTTGTCTCTGTAGATTATAGCTTCGTCTGTATAAAAGTGATGATGAGAGAGGGTGTGGATTTTATACGCCATAGGCATTATTTTAAAAGGCCTATGCAGCGGATACTTGTGGAATACCCAAACAAAAAAGTTTCCGCCTAAAAGCATTAAAGGAATAACGAGAAATTCAAAAAATGTAAGGTTTTGGATATTTGAGAAGGAGTAAAAAAGAACACATATGATGATTAAAATATTTGTTCCAAGATGAATTTCGGGAACGTACCACCAAGGAATATCTTTTCTGAAGTTTTCTCTGAACTTTTCGACCTCAGGGTCAATGAGTGAATAGTATTTATCTTTTTCCATAGATCAATACTATCACCAAAAACTTTATATTTAGTCAAAACCTGCCTAAACATTGGCCTTGCAGTATAAAATTATCTCAAGGACGACCCGTTGGATTTTTCTGCCTCAGATTGAGATTCCGTCTTCTCTCTCTCTTTTTGCGGTTTTCTTTGGTCATTAGATGATTCTGCGAGTTTTTCTTCAATTTCTTTATCAACCTTTGCCGCAATTTCAGGGTATCTCTCTTTAAGAACTCGATCGATCTTCCAGCTGTAAGTCACGTCACAGTATCCGTCTTTTAAAATAACGCTGAATTCACTTTTTTCATCAGATTCACCAACATCAACATGAAATTCTGGTTTTTTGAAAATGTCATTTTGATTGGCAATGTCATGAAGTTGATTACTGGTATTGATGGCGCTTTTATCCCATAAAACAACCGCGGCAGTATGATCTTTATGGACTGCCTTGAAGTATTTTGACTTGAAAACTTCTTTCGTTTGCTCAGAAATACATTTAATAGCATCCTTAGAGCTCAGTTCCATATGCATACCATAGTAATTCATCTGAGCGCTTTCGACTTTTGCTTTGAAGTGCCTTAGTGTTAGTAGCACATCTCTGTCAGCAAAAAGATACATTGGGTCTCTGGGGCGTTGATGCCCATAAATTAATGGTTTTTCGCCCTTGGAAATTACCTTGTTGAGATACATGTCTCCAATGCGTTTCTCAGGTGCAAGCTTTAGTGTGTAAGGTTTAGCTGTGTATTGGTTCTCAGCGGTCACCTCAGATGTTTCAGAAGGGTGGTAATACCGATCAGCCGATACGATCATAGATGTTAGACTTGCCGTTACAAGTAGACAGAGATTTTTCTTAGAAAACATAATTCCTCCAAAAACCCCTTAAATTTTACATAATCTCAAGCAACCCGTGTGCCATCCTGTATTACGAAAAATCGAAGCCTTATGTTGATATGAAAAATATCCAAATATGAAGTGTATATTTATTTTTCACCTGGGCCTGAAAGAGCCCTTCTTCAGGGTCTTGACGAATGGAGTCTGACAGGTGAGCGTAGTTTGGTTATATCTTTACACCTTTTGGAGAGTTAAATGAAAAAAATAGTTTTATTAATGATTTTTAGTTTTAATACATTTGCTTGTATGGATTTAGATCTAAAAGATAGGTCTTTAAAAGTTGATATTGAGTGGAAGTATGCTCCTTTTGGCGGCGTTTCTGTTTTGAAGGATAGCGTTGTTTTCAATTCAAGCAGATCTCCTTCAACAATTAATTTGAGTTGGGAGAACCATCCTTATGAGTTAACTACTCTGATAGATATATCAAAACCAAAAATAGCCGGCGAAGGCAAAGTTATCCTTGCGAAGTTCTTTGGAAAAAATACTGAGACGGGTAGTGTTAAAGAAAAAGTTAAGCTGACACAGATCGCAGAGGGAAAAGCAAAAATTAAATTTTATGATATTTCTACTAGCAAGTACGTTACTTTTCTTTTTAAGGAAATTTCGCTTGAGGAGTGGGTAGATATGGACTGTCCTAATAAAGAGCCTGAGAGTGAAAATAAAAGATTGATTTTATAAAGGTAATATACAATTTTAAAAAAGCCGGCAGTTAGCCGGCTTTTTTATTGAGACAAATCTTATCAACTAAAAAAGAATCAAAAGCTCTAAATTATCTTTGTTACTTTTTAAAACCTAATTTTGAGGATTTTTTGGTATTAATACATAAGAATTATTTATATATTTTTAAGTCGCAAAACTTTAAGCGATTGACTAAAAACTGGTCAGTGAAAAACATTTTCTCACAGAATTATTCTTAATTGCTCGCAGTGGTTGTATAATTTGGCATTTTTTTTGCCCCTGGTATGAATGTATTCGTTCTCTTGGGGGAGAATAATGAAAAAGCAAATTTATATTTTTTTGTCTATTGTTGTGGTGTGCAATTCAATTTATGCCTCGCCTGGTATTCCTGATGTCCCTGAGTTTGACATCCCTTCAGAGGAAGAGGCACGAGAGGCTGCCGAGGAGAGTGCCTCTTCAACTAGTCCTCTTGATTTAAGAGAGGAGTACAGGAGAGCCGCGGCTGAGTATGGAGAGATGGAATTAATTCCAAGTGGTGATATAGAAAATATTCGAGAACTTCTCAAAGAGGGAAAAGCTTCTGGAGGAGACCTGATAAAGCATTTTAAAAGAGCGACGAGAAGAGCGGATAGGCTAGCCAATAATGCGATAGACAGACTGGGAGAGGTATTTACTCCGGATAACCTTTTGATCGGAGGTGTAGCTGCTTATATTGGATTAAATGCTGGTAGTGTTGCTTTAGATGGTGTGACTACAGGGCTTGTAAAAGGTGTTGACTATATTATTCAAAAGCTCAATGAGGACGTCGAAAAAATTAATTATGAAATTTTTTATAAAGAACTAACTAACTTGCAAAAGACTATGACAGATATGGACAAGATTTCTGAAATGGTGAAGCAATCAAAGAAGTTTTTGAAAATGAAAGAGAAGATAGCTCCAGTTCTAGGTGAAAGAGTTACTGGTGAGGAAAAAGAACAGTTTATTGAGAAGGTTACATGTGACAAATCACTAAGCTTATTTGAAAAATCCAAAATGAGAAAAGAGCTCCGCGATATTATTGAAAAAGTTGAAACGGATGACACTTTTTCCTCAAGAATGTGTATGTCGTTGTCGCAACTTGATGAAGCCAAATCAAAATTGGATCAAATATCAAGAGTGTTGAGTATTAATTTTGATGATATGAGTAAATACAGGTTGAGAACTGTTGAGGCTACCGCGGAAAAATCATTTAAAGCTTGGAGTATAAGAGCAGAAAAAAATAATCCTTATATAGATAAATTGAGAGCGGATGGACTTTCATGCCTAAGTGATTCTGAGGCAATTAAAGGAACTCTTCTTGAAAAAATTTCAAAAACAGAGTTCGCGATAAATGCAAGTGAGGATGGTGGGAAATTTAATTTTGTTAAAGCCTGGAACAAATTATTCGCTGATCATGATGGCCCCTCAGAGAGAAGGTTCCAACGAAATATGAAACAGGACGAGTTTGAAAACATCATTAGAAAAAAGTTGTCAGGTATTAGATGTGGAAATGGAGTTCGTGGCCTTAATAAATGTATTATGTCAGCAACAAGCTCTAAAATTGGTTTTAGAAACGACTCTCATGCATTAAATTCAGTTCTTGCGGTAAGCGCGAAACTTAATCGAGGTGAAGAGCTAACCTATGATGAAAATTCTGTTTGGTTGGCCGTTCGAAGTGAGCTTGAAGATGATGATATGGAATTTTTTTCTAACCCATTCGGGAATATGGTTTTTTCGACCGGCCCTCAATCACTAACTTCAAGCACGACACCGATTAAATCAAAATCTTCATTTCTATCTAGGAATATTCCAAGAACGGCAAGGCTTGGCGGTATAAGTAAGGCAGACATGATTAAAATTAGTGATCTTAATCAACTAAGTTGCAACTACAGTTTTATTAAGAGGAAAGACAAATGTCGTATTTTTTTAAAGGGAATGAAACAAGTTATTAAAAAAGGTTGTAAGAGCAAATTCCCCTCCGAATCGTTATTCTATAAAGCTTCAAAAGCATTAGACAAAGAGAGGGAAAAAAGAAGGAAAGAAATTAATGTATCCATCGTAAAAGAAAAAAATAGACTTAGAAAATTGGAAAACTTTATCGATCTTCTAACTTCTCCGAGCGATGAATCAGTAAATGAACAGTTAAGAAAATTGGCCGATGACTATGATAAATATGTACAAGAAGGTCATTGTCAAAAAAGATATTAATTTGTTTTAACGGCCACATATGATGTGGCCGTTTTTTACTTATTAAATCTATCCTGAAAGGTTTTTCCCGCCCATCCTGTCGCATAGCGCATAATCTGGTTCCTCTTTAACATTAAGAAATCCAACCTTTTTGTATTGTTCTGATAATTAAGTATTATTATTGAAAGTTTTAATGTTGGTTGATATCAATTTTTTTAAAAAATGTAGGAAGTTGCCAATGAAAAAAAATGAGAGAGTGGGTTTTATTCAAAATAAATTGGATGAGCTGTATCCAACTACTCCAATACCTTTAGATCACACAAATAATTTTACACTTCTCGTGGCAGTTTTACTATCTGCTCAATGCACGGATGAAAGAGTAAATAAAATTACTCCAACGCTTTTTGAAAAAGCAGATAGTCCATTTGATATGATCAAACTCTCTGTTGATGAAATAAGAGAAATCATTAAACCGTGTGGATTAAGCCCAAGGAAATCAAAAGCTATTTTTGAACTGTCACAAATTTTGATTGAAAAATATAATGGTGAAGTTCCCGAAGATATGGAGGCGTTGGAAAAACTCCCTGGAGTCGGCCATAAAACCGCAAGCGTTGTGATGAGTCAGGGGTTTGGCCATCCTGCCTTTCCTGTAGATACTCATATTCATCGTCTTGCGCAAAGATGGGGGTTAACGAGTGGTAAAAATGTAGTGCAAACAGAAAAAGATTTGAAACGTCTTTTCCCCGAGGACACTTGGAATAAGCTTCATCTTCAAATAATTTTTTATGGAAGAGAATACTGTCAAGCCAGAGCATGCCATGGGCTTGAGTGTATAATATGCACTACCTGCTATCCAAATAGGAAAAAGCCAAAAGAATTTTTACGAGCATAACAACAAGAGGTGATCATGGAAGATATAAGAGAGTTTATAAAGTCATTACCAAAAGCGGAATTACATTTACACATTGAGGGCTCTTTAGAGCCTGAATTGATGATGAAACTTGCAAAAAGAAATAATGTAGAAATTCCTTTCGATTCTGTTGAGGAGATAAAGGCGGCCTATAATTTTTCAAACCTTCAAAGTTTTTTGGATATTTACTACCAAGGAGCAGCGGTTCTTATCCAAGAGGAAGATTTTTTTGATTTAACATGGGAATACCTACTTCGGGCGAAAGACGATGGAATCGTTCATACAGAAATTTTCTTTGATCCACAGACTCACACCGATCGTGGAATTTCGTTTGAAACTGTAATCAACGGAATATCAAAAGCACTCACAAAAGCTAAAAAAGAACTAAATATTACAAGTCACCTGATTATGTGTTTTTTACGTCATTTATCTGAAGATGAAGCGTTTAAAACATTGGAGATGTCTCTTCCATATAAGCATTTAATCAAAGCTGTTGGCTTAGATAGTTCTGAAGTAGGGCACCCTCCGAGCAAATTTGAGCGCGTTTTTAAAGCGGCAATAGAACACGGATTTTTAACTGTTGCTCATGCAGGAGAAGAAGGCCCAACAGAGTATATTTGGGAAGCGATAAATCTTCTCGATGTTAAAAGAATTGATCATGGTGTTCGTTGCACTGAAGATGAAAAGCTTGTGAGCTATTTAGTGGAGAAAAAAATTCCACTGACAGTCTGCCCTCTAAGCAACTTAAAACTTTGTGTTGTTGATCATTTAAAAGATCACAACCTTAAAGAAATGCTTGATATGGGTCTTCATGTAATGGTTAATTCAGATGACCCAGCATACTTTGGTGGTTACCTTGGTGAAAATTTTTACCAGTGTTACAAAGAGCTGAGCCTATCTAAAGAGGATCTGATAAAGCTTTGCGAGAATTCAATTTCAGCTTCGTTTTTATAAGAAAGGATACTAATGATTGCCTCTGGAAATATTTTAAAAATGAAAAGTACTCTTGGTGAGGTTGTTGAATATAAACTTCCCATTGGTGATGAACTTTTATTGATGAATCAATTTCTTGAAAAAAAAATT
>MDTG01021498.1_pt1 | contig 16280 bp, 16 predicted proteins | sample 811421 | NCBI WGS metagenome assembly MDTG01 (sample SAMN05326645, study PRJNA326480) | marine metagenome | isolation source: seawater | place: Pacific Ocean: South East | collected 2011 | reverse complement strand
TTTTTCCTTAAACCTTTTGCTGGTATTGAATATACATCAGATTCGGCATCATACCTTTTGGCAGGAATATATCTAGAAGATAATTTAGGTCAACTTTTTCAAGGCAATGAAAATAAAGTTTATTTTACACCAAGCTTTGGCGCTGGATATTATGATGATGGCTCTGGAAAAAAATTAGGAAATGAAATACAGTTCAGGACCTCATTGGAGATAAGTTACGAATTGAAAAATAAAAACAGAATTGGAATATCTTTTAGTCATATATCTAATGCAAATTTAGGTAATAAGAATCCTGGTGTTGAAATTATTAGTTTGTCTTATCAAATTCCAAATTAATTTAAGAGAAAATTTTTATCTTTAATAAATTTTAAAAATATTTTTTCAATTTTATCTAAACGCCCTATTCTCATTGTCTCATTTATTTCTTTTTTAAAAATTTTGCTTCCTGGAACACCAAAAAAAATTTGAAGCAAGGGACTTAATAAACGATAAATTGATTCCTGTTGTGTTCTAGTATTTATATAACTAAAATAGTCTAGTATCGTGTCCTCATTAATAGTTGTGAAATTCTTTTCTTTATAAATACTTTTATCCACATTTTTAAGTATAAAAGGATTATTTTGTATTAATCTGCCAACCATTATACCATCATAAACTTTGATTAATTCTTTTGCTTTTTCAAAATCATCTATTCCACCATTTAAAATAAAATTAATATTCGGAAATCTCAATTTTATTTTTTTTACAAAATCATAATTTAATGGTGGTATAGTTCTATTTGCCTTAGGACTGATTCCACTTAAAATAGCATTTCTCGCATGGACATAAATTATTTTGATACCACTTTTTAATACCTCATCTATAAACTCTTCAAAATAATCATAATTTAAATTTTTTCCTAGTCCAATTCTACATTTCATTGAGGTAATAATATTTTTGTTTTGCATAGATTCTATACATTGTCTTACTAAAACCTTATCTTGCATTAAGCATGCTCCAAAACTACCTTTTTGTACAGCCTTACTTGGACACCCTACATTTAAATTAATCTCATCATAATTATACTCGTATGCAACTTTTGAGCATTTCTTTAAATCATTAAAGTCTGAACCGCCAACCTGGATTGCAACAGGATTATTATTGTCATTTTCAATAACTAAATCTTTTTTTTTGAATAAATAAGAGTTTTTGTAGCTATCATTTCTGTAAACAAAAATGATCTTTTGGAGAGAATTCTGTAGAGTTTTCTCGCATAAGGAGTAGTATAACCCATCATTGGAGCAACACAAAATTTTCTACTATTAATTTTTTCCATTTTATTTATTTTAAATTAAACTAATATATTTTTTAATTAAAAAAATGCCTTTACCTGATTTCTTAATTAAAAACCTTAAATATTGGAAAGTAAATACTTATACAAAAAATAAAAAATTGTTTGAGGAAGTTACTACTAAAGACCAGGCTCCGAAAGCAATAATAATTTCATGTTGTGACTCTAGAGTTATTGAAAACTCTTTATTTGGTGGCAAAATTGGCGATTTCTTTATTCATAAGAATATAGCTAATTTAATTCCTCAATATAATTCAGGTAATATAAATACATCCACAATTTCTGCAATAGAATATGCTGTAAAAGCTTTAAATGTACCTCATGTAATAATTTTGGGCCATTCAAGTTGTGGAGGAATCAGGTATGTTTATGACCAGTGTACGAAAGAAAATATAGAAAAAAAATTTGAATTTATTGATGATTGGCTAAATATAATCAAACCATTATTTTATAAGTTACCTCCAAAAATATCTGAAGAAGAAAAAATCACTCATTTTGAACAAGATAGCATCAAATTTTCTTTAAAAAACTTATTAAGCTTTCCATTTATTCAGAAACTTGTTCTTTCTAAAAAACTACAAATACATGGTATTTGGTATAATATTCCTAAAGGAAATATTATGTATATAAGCAGTGATAAACAAAAATTTGAAAAAATAGATCTTTAATACGTAAAACTTTTAGATGGGAATTTACCCTCTTTAACTTCTTTATTAAATTTTTTTATAGCAGCTTTTGAAATCTTTGTAAAATTTAAATATGATTTTACAAATTTTGGTTTGTGCTCACTTACACATAAATTAATTAAATCATCAAAAACTAAAACTTGTCCATCACAGAATTTTGAAGAACCTATGCCAATAGTTGGTATTGAAACTTGTGTAGTAATCTCTTTGGCTGTTTGTTCCGAAATACATTCTAATAAAATAGCTTTAGCACCAGCTAACTCCACTTTTTTTGCAAGCTTAATTAGTCTTTGTCTTTCATTTTCAATTCTACCTAAAATTTTTATTTTTGAAAAATTACTATAACTTTGTGGTGTTACTCCAATATGAGCTATAGTTTTTATTTTGTTATCATTGAGATATTTTATTATACCTATTTTTTTTTCATCAACTTCTAATTTTATTAATTTTGCTTTTGTATACTTTATCAAATCTTTAGAATTTTTGAGAGCATCATAATTACTCTCATAGGTTTTATGTGGCATATCAATAATTGTCATACTTTTTTTTACATATTTAGTTACTGCTAATCCATGAAATTTCATCATATCTAGTGTAACACTTTGAGTATTTTTCATACCATATAATGTTGTTCCTAATGAGTCACCAATTAGGATTAAGTCTACATTACCATCTAAAATTTTTGCAACTGATGATGAGTACGCTGTAAGGCAAGTTATTTTTTTATTAAAAAACCTATTACAAATTTTAATTTCTTTATTGTTCATTTTAAACTGATCTTGTTAAGCCACCATCAACTTTTAAATTTTGACCATTTATATAAGCGCCATCATCTGATGCCAGTAAACTTACAACTGAAGATATTTCTCGAACCTTACCAACCCTTCTTAGCGGTATTCTTTTAATGTACTCTTTATCAGTTTTAAGACTATCAATAAAACCTGGTAAAATATTATTCATTCTAACATTATATTTTGCATATTCATCTGAATAAATTTTTGTAAATACTGATAATCCTGCTCTGCAAACCCCTGAAGTAGGAAATTTACTTTCTGGCTCAAAAGTAGCATAAGTCGATATATTAATAATAGATCCATTTTTCTGCTTTTTCATAATTGGTGTAAATATTCTAGTTGCTCTAACAACGTTAAGAAAATAAATTTCAACTCCTTTTATCCAGTCTTCATCTTTAATTTTTAATATTTCACCTTTGGGGCCATGACCAGCACTATTTACCAAAACATCAACTCTGCCCCATTTGCGTATAATTAAGTTGTAGAAACTTAAAATATCTTCAACACTTCTATTTGTTCCTGTAAATCCAACACCTCCAATCTTCTTTGCAATCTTCTTTGCCTTTCCAGAAGAAGACATAATTGCTACTCTAAAACCATCTTTAGATAATCTCAATGCAGCATCTGCACCCATTCCACTACCACCTGCAATTACTGCTGCTACTTTTTTTATTATTAACTTCTTCATAAATCTAATTAAATTTTCAAAAAAAATTTCTTGTATATAATTATATATTTTAAATAATTTATCTACAATACACTTAATTATGTTACCTAATATATAGCTATTCTAAAAGCATTAAATATTTTAGTAAAATTTAAATAATTTAATAAATATAATTACTGTAGTTAAATATTTATTATATTAGTATATATTGATTATTGAAATGGTAACTAAGCTTAATCTTTTAATTTTGGGATCTGGTATGTTTGTTACAGGTAAGGGTACACCATCTTTTGGAACAGTTTTACCTTCAATTTTTGAATTCCATAAAAATTTTAAGCTAAATAAAGTTATTATATGTTCAACAAAATACTTATCATCAAAAAAGGCCAAACTAAAAGTAGAAAAATTATCAAAACTCTACGGAGTTAAATTCGATGTATCATTTTATCCAGACAAGACAAATAATAAATATTCTATTAAGAAATTAATTAAAGATCACAATATTAATTGTAGCATAGTTTCGTTGCCTGATCATTTACACACAAAGTACGTTTTAGAAATAATGAAATATAAAGTTCACTGCTTAGTTGTAAAGCCAATGACAACTAATAAAAAAGATGCAATCAAAATGATTAATATTTCAAAAAAAAATAACTTATTAGGTATGGTAGAATTTCATAAAAGATATGATCAGTCTAACCTAATTATAAAAGATAAAATAAGGAATAACGAAATTGGAAATTTAGAATATGCAATAATTGAATACAGCCAGCGCAAATCAATTCCAACAAAGTATTTTTCAAATTGGATAAATAAAACAAATATATTTCAATATCTTGGAGTCCATTATGTTGATTTAATTCACTATATTACCAATTTTAAACCGATTACAGTCCATGCATTTGGTCAAAAAGATTATCTCAATAAAAAAAATATAAAAACTTTTGATTCAATCCAAGTTATAATTGAATGGCTTAGACATGATAATAGAAAATTTGTATCTATACATATATGTAATTGGATAGATCCAAACAATACCTCTGCAATGTCAGATCAGACAATTAAAATTATTGGAGAGAAGGGTAGAATTTCGAGTGATCAAAAAAATAGAGGGATGCAAATCGTCACTGATAAAAATGGAATAAATGATATAAATCCTTATTTTACATCAACATTAGACAATCACAATTTGTTAAGCAATCAATCTTTTGGGTATGGGATTGAGAGTATAAATAACTTTCTCAAATTATGTGGTTATTTTATAAAAAATCCAGATAAAAATATTGATAGGTATTTAAAAAAAAATGAGTATCTCCCCACATTCAAAACAAGTTTTATATCAACAATTATAATAGAGGCTGTAAATAATAGTCTCCAAAAAAGAAGAGCCATTAAAATTAAAGTATGAAAAAAAAATTAGATCCCTTAGTTTCTATAATTATTAGAACCAAGAATGAAGAAAGATGGATATCAAGATGTATAAAGAAAATTCTGGATCAAAAATACAAAAATTATGAAATTATAATTGTAGACAATTATAGTACAGATAATACAATTGAAAAGCTTTCAAAATTTAATGTAAAAAAGATAGTAAAAATTAAAAAATATCTGCCAGGATATGCTATTAATAAAGGTATTAAAGAAGCAGATGGTGAATTTTGTGTAATTTTATCTGCACATTGTTTACCTGCAAAAAATACTTGGTTATCATCTTTGGTCAACACAATACAAGAAAACAAAAATTATGCTGCTGTGTACGGTAAGCAAGAGCCTATGGAATTTTCAAGTAATTCTGACAAGAGAGACTTATTTTTAATTTTTGGGTTAGATAAAAGAGTTCAAATTAAAGATACATTTTTCCATAACGCTAATTCAATAATAAGAAAAGATATATGGGAAAAGTATAAATTTGATAATTATGTCACAAATATTGAAGACAGGATTTGGGCGAAAAAAATTATAAATAAAAAATTTAATATAGTTTACCAACCTGATGCAAATGTTTTTCATTATCATGGTATTCATCAAAATAATAATAAAGACAGGCTTCAAAATGTTGTCAAAATTGTATCTAACAGCATCACGACTGGCTCAATTGACCCAAATAAAACTAATATTTATGCAGTTTTACCAATAAAAGGAGAATCATTAAGAATAAGCAATACTCATTTGATTGAGTTAACAATCAAACAACTTAATTCATCGAAATATATTGATAAAATAGTCGTCACTTCTGACAATAAATCTACTTTGAAATTAGCCAAGAAATTCAATGCAGATATTCAAATTTTAAGACCAAAAAAACTTTCGCACCCAAAAGTAAATTTAGAGCAAGTACAAAAATATACTTTATTTGAATTAGAAAAAAAAGGTCATGATATTGATTTAATTATACATTGTGAAGAGACCTATCCTTTCAGAGATAAAAAAATTTTTGATAAAATGATTGAAAAAATATTAACTGAAGGCCTAGATACTGTCATAGTATCTAAAAATGAAAGTAACTGGTTATGGTCAGAAAATAAAAATTCACTTCAGAGAATTGATAGTGGAGATGTGCCCAGAAAGTATAAAGAAAAAAGTATGGTAGGTTATCATGGAATTGGATGTATAACATATCCAGAATTTATTAGAAAAGGTAAACTATTGGGAGATAGTATAGGGCTTTATCAAATTGAAAACCCATTATCATTTTTCGAAATAAGATCTAAGCAATCTAAAAGTATAGCTTCTAAAATATTAAATTCTTCAACTTTTTAAGATTAGATGTGTGGTTTTTGTGTTTGGATTAATTTGGATAAAAAAGTTGACACTAGTATTCTTGAAAAAGCAACAAATCTACTAAATCATAGAGGGCCAGATTCTAACAACGCTATATATTATGCAAATAACAAACTAATATATAAAAATAATATTGTTAAAAATAACTCAAATATCACTTTAGGAATGAGCCATAGAAGGCTATCAATTATAGATACAAGTAATAATTCTAATCAACCAATGTTATCTAAAGATGAAAAGTTTACTTTTGCTTATAATGGAGAAGTTTACAATTATATTGAGTTAAGAAAAAATATGAATATATCTGAAGTTCAAACTAATGGTGATACCGAGGTTTTATTTAAACTTTTAATTAATAATGAATATAACATTCTTAATAAAGTTAATGGAATGTGGGCATTTGCATTTTTTGATAAAGAAAATAAAAAATTAATTCTTTCAAGAGATAGATTTGGAAAAAAGCCGCTATTTTATTACCAAGACGAAAAGAATTTTGTTGTAGCTTCAGAGATAAAAGTAATTTTTAAAATTATTCAAAAAGATAGGCTAATCAATAATGATTTTTTAGCTTACTTTTTATTAAATAAACGTTGGCCAAATGATTGTAATAACTCTACATTTTACAAAGATATCAAATCTATTGAAGCTGGTGAAGTTATGTCATTAGATATAAACACATTTGAAAAAGAATCTTTCTACATTAAAAATAAATTAACAACAAAAACAATAAAAGATGAAAAATTAATTTTTGATAAATTATATTCTGCAGTTCAGTTGAGACTAAGAGCAGATGTTAAAATAGGAGTATTAATTTCAGGAGGTGTTGATAGTTCAATAGTTACTAGTTTTGCATGTTTAAGCAATAAAGTAAAAAATAATTTAATATTCTACACAATAAAGGAATTAAGTGATGATTTTAAATACGCTAAAATTTTAGCTAAAAGTCTTGGAATTAAATTAAGAGTTATAAGTATGGAATTTAATTCTGATAAAGAATTTACAAAATTTGTTAACAAATCTGCTGAACATTTTGAAGTTCCTATAAATTACAGTGTGGTTTCTTTGCCAAGTTATATTATTTATAAAGAAATAGCTAAAGATGGGGTAAAGGTTGTAATTGATGGAACAGGTGGTGATGAAATATTTAGTTGTTATGATTCAGACTTAAAAACTATATTTCTTAATAATCTAAACAATCTAAAATTAGTAAATTTTTATAAATATTATAAATTATTTTATAGAAATGTAGGTTTAATCTCTAAACTTGCTAACATCTTAAAGCTCATTTTAATTAAATCTAAAAGGGTCAATAATCCAAATAAGTTAATTAATAATAGATACAACTTATTTAGAAAATTATTCAAAAAAAATTTTTTATCAATTTTTAATAATCAATTATCGAATTCAAAAATATTAAAAATTGATAATTTATATGACATGCATATTTACTTAATAAACCATGGTATGTTAAAGAATTTCTTGGTTCTTAATGATCGTTATTCAATGATGAATTCAATTGAAGTTAGATCCCCACTATTAGATTACAGATTATTTAGCTACATAAAACTACCTTTAAATTATAAGTATAACAAAGGATATAGTAAATATATATTGAGAAAGGTTATGCCAAAAAATGTTCCAGATAAATTACGCTGGAGAAAAACTAAACAGGGCTTTGCAAGTAGTGGTTATATAAAGCTTAATAAAATTTATTATACTCACATGATTTCTGAAATTAAATCTTCAAAATTATTAAACAAGATTATTGATGTAGATGAACTAGTTAAGAATTTTGATAATAAATATGATGATGTTATTGATAATTTACACTCATTGGCTGTATTAGATAATAAATACAAACTTAAAATATAATATCATTAATCAATATCAAAATTTTTCAAAAAATTTTCTTCAACAAGCAAATCTTTTTCTTGATCTTCTTTTATCATAAAGTAATCTCCAATACAAAGTGCATCCATATTTGTATTCATAAAGCATTTTAAGGCATCGAATGGATTACAAACTATAGGTTCGCTTCTAACATTGAATGATGTATTAATTAATATTGGACATGAAGTATCTTTATAAAATTCATTTAAAATATTATACAAAAAAGTATTAGTTTCTTTAGTTACAGTTTGAATTCTTGCAGAATAATCCACGTGTGTTACAGATGGTATTTCAGACCTTTTAATATTAAGCTTTTCAAGCCCTAATACATTCTTTTCATTGTTTGTTAGATTAACTCTTTTTGAATCCTTTAGATGTGAGGTAATAAGCATATATGGGTTTTCATCAGTAATTTCAAACCACTCGGATGCTTTTTCATACATAACTATTGGTGCAAATGGCCTGAAAGATTCTCTAAACTTTATTTTCAAATTTAAATTTTTCTGCATTTCAATATTCCTCGGGTCAGCAATAATGCTTCTATTACCAAGCGCTCTTGGGCCAAACTCCATGTTTGATTGAAATAATCCAAGAACCTTTTGATTTTGTAGATTTACAGAAATCTTTTTATACAATTCACTTTTATTATATTTTTTATATTTGAAACCATATATGTCTAAATAATTTTTAATTTCATCATTATTAAATGATGGTCCTAAGTAAGAAAATTTTTGAATATTTTTATTACTTAGTCTTTTGTATCCAATTTCATTATATAAGTAATTTAGCGCAGCACCTAGTGAAGTACCTGAGTCTCCTGAAGCTGGCTGTATCCATAATTTTTTACAATTACCGTTTCTTAGAATTTTTTCATTAGCAACACAATTTAATGCCACACCCCCAGCCATACATAAATTATTTGAGGAAGTAATTTCACATGCATGGTTTGACATTTTTAAGACAATCTCCTCAAGTATAACTTGAATTGAACTGGCTAAATCACAATGCTCATTTTTTATTTTCTGATCTGGAAATCTCTTTAAATTATTAAAATGTTTATTGAAATTATCATTATAAATTTTGTATTCACTTAAAAAATTAAAATATTCTTTATTAAGAATAATTGATCCATTATTATTTATTTGTAACAATTTATCCTTTATTTTATTTACATACTTTGGTTCACCGTATGGAGCTAAACCCATAAGTTTATATTCTCCAGACAAAATTTTAAATCCAAGATAATTTGTAAATGTGCTGTATAAAATTCCTACCGAATTTGGGTATTTTTGTTCTTTAAGAATTGATATTTTATTAGCATCACCTATTCCAATTGAGCTAGATGCCCATTCACCAACACCATCAATTGTTAATATTGCTGATTTTTCAAATGGCGAGGGATAAAAAGCAGAAGCTGCATGGCTTAAATGATGTTTAGAATAAATTATTTTTCCTTTGAAGCCAGGAAGAAATTTAAAAATATATTTTTCAATACTACTTTTTGTTTCTTTCCATTTCTTTATGATATTATAATTTTTTTTTAAACTTTTAAAATTATATATCGATAATGTTTTATAAATCCTGTCTAGCTTTAATTCTGGTTCTTCATAAAAAACAATGTAATCAATATCACTTGAATTTATATTAGATTTATTTAATACATAACTTAATGCGTTATTTGGAAAGCTATTGTCAAATTTTTTTCTAGTAAAACGTTCTTCCTGACATGCAAATATAATATTATCATTCTTAAGTAGTGAAACAGAAGAATCATGATAAAAACATGATAAGCCAATTATTATAACATCTTTATTCACTAAAATATTTATCTAGTATTTTTTTTGAAATTATATCAGCAAATATTCGATTTCCTTTAATTGTAAAATGCATTTTGTCCCAAAAAATATCTTTTGTTTTAGGCATTACTTTATCTATATCAAACCATTCTAAATTATCATATTTTATCAAATTTTTATTTAATTTTGGGAATAAATTTTTAATTAGCACATCTCGATATATTCCATCAATTACAATTTCAGGAATATACAATACATTACTATTAATTTGTTTACATAAATTAACTATTGATTCATGTCTTAATAAAATCGAGTTTATAAAATTATCGTCTAATCTATTCATCCCAAGCTCATTTTGCATTGCTATTGGTTTATAGATGCCCAAAAGTCCTTTGCTGTATTTCTTAAAATGATAAAAATAATAAATAAGTAAAATAATTGGTATAAATAAAAATATCTTGGAAAAATTAGTAATATATCTTTCATTAAATTGAGTAACAACATTTTGGTAATCAGGATAAATAAAATTTTCATTTAAATTTCCATTAACTAAAGGAGTTAAGTCATTTTTAGCGTGATAAAATATAACTAAATCAGGCTTAATTTTTGAAAACCAGGTTAAACATCTTAAATGACTTTGTATTGTTGACCATGCCCCAACTCCAAAATTAATAACTGTAGCATCAACACTATTTTTTTTAAGATTTGAATCTATTAACGCAGGCCATGTTTCATCAAAATTATCAATATCACTACATTGAGTTGTGCTTCCACCAATACAAACAATTTTAAATGTCTTCTTATGACTATCTAAATATTTTATTATTGAATCTACATCTAATGTTTTTCTAAAACCCTCTTTTGTATGAGCTAATTTTCCATAAACATTCTTAAAGTTAGGATTTAGCGACCAATTTAGAAATGGATGAGGTAGAAACATTATTTTATCAATAAAAAAATTTTTACCTTTAGAAAAATAACTAATATTATGTTTAAAAAAAATAAATTGAAAAAATGTAATAAAACTATTTTTCTTAAACAAAAATAAATATAAAAAATATAGATAAGGTAGGAAAAAAAATAATAATATTAAAAAGTAATATAACATCTTCAGTATAGGGGATATATGTCTTCATTATATTTTTTAATTTTAATAATTTTTTTTGTTTCACTATTCTTATTTAACTTAGATTCCCTGGTATAATTTATATTACTATTATCACTATGGATTACTTCCCATTCATTAATTTTCTTTTCAAATTCTATTCTCATTATTAAGGAGTTCAGCATATTTTGAATTAATTTAAAGAGTATTTTAAAATTCATATAAGTTTTTAATATAGTTGATGATTATTTTCAAATTTATATAATAAAATTATTTATTAATATAAGGCCCAAAACCAATTTCAAAACCTGCTCCAACTCTAAGAATTGAATAAATTACAACTAAAAAAAATATTACTATAATAAGATTTCTTATGATTTTTCTTTCATCCATAAGTTACTTTAAACATATTTATTGATAAATAAAACAATAGACTTCTAAGTGACTAAGAATTTTCTATCAATCAAAGGTTTTTCCTTTATTGGCAAATGTATAATTGCTGAAAAAGCTCCAACTCCTATGCCAACCCACCATACTATGTCGTAGCTTCCATAGATATCATAAAACATCCCACCTAGCCAAACGCCTACGAAAGATCCAATTTGATGAGATAAAAAAACAATACCATATAAAGTACCCATATATTTTATCCCATAAATATGACCAATTATACCTGATGTTAGTGGTACTGTAGCAAGCCATAATGACCCCATTATTATAGAGAAGATTGCAATTGAAATTGGTGTTATTGGCATCAAAATAAATATGATGGCAGCAATTGTCCTTCCTGTGTAAATTAATGATAAAAGATATTTTTTTGTATAACCTCTACCTAGTGCACCTGCAATTAGACATCCAATTATATTAAAAAATCCAATTAAAGCCATTGATAGTGCACCTAAGCCCTCAACAGAATTACAAACCAAAGAAATTATACTGCCTTGAATTATTGGACTGCTTGTTTCTGCTATAAAAGCAGGAAAATGAGCGGTAATAAATGCTAGTTGAAAGCCACAAGAAAAAAAACCTAAAAACAACATTGTATATGTTGGATCTTTTATGGCTTCTTTTAAAGTATTAGTAAGACTTTCATTTGTCTTTTTAATTACTCTTTTATTCTCTGATTTTAAAATAGGTACTAATAATAGAGTTATCAAACTAATAATTGCAAATATTTCAAATACGGAAGACCATGGCATAACTGTTAATAATACTGCAGCAAAAGGCGGTCCAATAACTTGACCAGCAGATCCAGCAGCAGTTGTTATTCCAAGTGCTATTGATCTTTTCTCATCAGATGATGCCCTTCCAACTACTGCAAGAACAGGACCAAAACCACTACCTGCAATACCGAACCCAATAAGTACATTTAGAAATTGATGTGACTCAGGCGATGTAGCTGTACTACTAATAAAAATACCTAAAGCATATAAAATTAAACCAATTGATATCGCTTTCCTATCTCCATATTTTTCTGCAAATGCACTAAACAATGGAGTTCCAATTCCCCAAGCTAAGTTTTGTACTGCAATAGCAAGTGAAAATTCTGATCTAGCCCACATAAATTCTTCAGCTATAGGTATTTGAAATAAACCAAAGGTTGATCTAATAGCAAAGCTAATTAAAAGTATTGAACTTCCTGCGATTAAAACTGGAGTAAAAATTAGGTTATCACCACGAACCTTCATAAACTTCAGGTGATATCAGTTAATTGATAAAATTCTATTAAATTCTTGTATTTACTTGCTGTCTTTCGTTTTCCTCTTTTTCTGGAATTACATAAGCAACAGCGCAATGTTCAAGACAATAAGGTTTATCTTCAAATCTATCTTTACCACAAAAATGAAAATCTATTTCATCTGGATGTCCTTGAGGCCATTCACACCCTCTTTTTACTGTTGAATTAAATAAGTTTTTTACAACGGGTTGGAAAGAAAAGTTTTCAGTTATTTGTTTCCCTTCATCTTGTTTATTTTCAAATTTTAATTTTGGCATGACTGGAGATCGAGCCTTTTTTCTATCTGGTTTTACAGCTGTTCTTCTAATAGGGGATGGACGTCTTTCTAGACCTATTCTATGAGCTTTCCCAACTACAGCATTTTTTGTAAAACCAAGTAATTTCCCAATCTGTGCCGTAGGCAATCCCTGATCCCAAAGTTCTCTTAATTTGGTAACGTTATTTTCATCCCAAGGCATTTAAAGCTCCTTTGATCTATATTTAGTAGTATATATTCAGACTAATATACTAAATATATGAATAAAAAAAGAATAAACTCGGATTTTTATAAGAAAACCAATGATTTCCATGTTTTTTTAAATATAAATGTGAATAATAATGAAAACATTAGATAATTTTGAATTAAATAAAAAAAATATTATTTTTAGAGCGGACTTAAATGTTCCTGTTGTAGATGGTAAAATTAGAGATTATTCAAGAATAGACTCAATTATTCCATCAATAGATCAGCTTAAAAAAAACAAAAATAAAATTTTTATAATTGCACACTTTGGTAGACCAAAAGGAAAGCCAAATAAAAAATTGTCTCTTAAGTTTTTATGTGAAGAACTAAGATTAAAACTAAAAGACAATAAAATTCACTTTCTTAATTCATTTCAAAGTGAAGATATCAAAAAAAAGCAATTTGAAATGAAATCAGGTGAAGTATGCCTATTTGAAAATATTCGTTTCTATGAACAAGAAGAAAAAAATGACCATGATTTTTCTGAACAACTCGCTTCTAATTTTGAAATCTATGTCAATGATGCCTTTTCAGCATCACACAGAAAACATTCGTCAATTGTTGGCTTACCAAAATTTATACCTTCATTTGCTGGATTGAATTTTACTAAAGAAATAAATAATTTAAATACTTTTCTTATAGAATCAAAAAAACCTAATTTAGCAATTATAGGTGGTTCAAAAATTTCTACAAAAATAAATGTTATATATAACCTAATAAATTTGTTTGATACAGTTGTTATTGGTGGTGCTATGGCTAACACTTTTTTAGAAGCAAAAAAAATTAATGTTGGTAATTCTATTTATGAAAAGGAATTTGTTAATATAGCTGAAGATATTTTAAGAAAAGTTAAAAAAAATAAATGTAAAATAATTTTACCTATAGATGCAGTTTGCGCGACAGCTCTAAAAGATAATATTAAGATATCACATTGTAACATCAAAAAAATTCCAAGTAGTGAAATGGTTCTTGATATTGGAGAAAATACTATAGAGCTAATAACTCAGGAAATTTCTAAATGTCAGTCAGTACTGTGGAATGGACCTGTGGGAGCATTTGAACATATTCCATTTGAAAAAGGTTCTATTCAAATAGCTAATTCAATTAAAAAGAATTTTAAAAAATACAATTTTGATTCCTTAGCAGGTGGTGGTGATACACTCTCAGCTATAAATTTAGCTAAAGCACAAGATGGGTTTAGTTATTTATCAAATGCAGGTGGGGCTTTCCTAGAATGGTTAGAGGGAAATAAGTCACCTGGTTATATTGCACTCGAAAAAAATAAATTTTAATTATTCTTCGATTTGATATTTTTTTATTAATGGAAATTGAGTCATTGTAAAAATAAAAGTTATCGGCAAGATACCAAAAACTTTAAAATTTACCCAAATATCTGTACTTTGTGTTCTCCACACAATTTCATTTAAAACAGCAAGCGCAACAAAAAAAGCAATCCATCTTTGAGTTAATATTCTCCAACCCTCTTCTTCTAGTTTAATTGCTGCGCCTAAAAGATATTTTAAAAGAGGTTTTTTTACAATTACTCCTCCATATAAAATTAAAGCAAAGATTATATTTATTATTGTTGGTTTCATTTTGATAAAAATGTCGTTATCAAAATAAATTGTTAAACCACCAAATATCAACACAATAGATGCTCCAAGAGTAGGCATTATTGGTATCTTTTTTTCAAGTATATAAGAAATGATTACTGAAATTATAGTTGCAATCATAAGAGGAAGTATTGCATCTTTTAGGCCACTTCTCGTATAAAAAACAAAGAACACCGCAAGTGGCCCTATATCAATTAACAATTTATAAATTGACTTCATTTTGCTCTTCTAGGTTTAAAATAGATCTAGCAAAGTTTTGAGAATTAAAACTTACAAGATCCTCAGTACTTTCACCAAGACCTACATAACTTATAGGGATTTCAAATTTATTTGCAATTGAAATTAATGCCCCACCTTTAGCTGTGCCATCCAATTTAGTTATAATGAGACTTGATACCTTAAGTTCACTTCCAAATGTTTCCACTTGCTTAATCATGTTAGAACCATTTGTTCCATCCAAAACTAATACAGTTTCAACTTTAATAGACAAATCAACTTTTGAAATAACATTTTTCAATTTAATTAACTGATTTATGAGGTTAGTGTTATTTGATAGTCTACCAGCAGTATCAATAAGTAAGAAATCATAATTTTCTTTTCCAAACTTTTCAGTTGCCTGATATGCAACACTTGCTGGGTCTTGATTACTTTTTCCAGCAATAAAACCACTATTATTTATATTTGCCCAATTTTCTAATTGTTCAACTGCCGCTGCTCTAAATGTATCACAAGCTGCAATTAGAATTTTTTTATTTGATATAATTTTATTTGCAATTTTACCAATAGTCGTCGTCTTCCCACTACCGTTCACTCCAACAAATATTAATATTTTTTTTTCATCACTTTTTTCATTTATAAGAACATGTTCCCTAGGAATTAATATTCTTTGTATATTTTGAGCTAAAACTTCTAGCACATTTCTTATTCCATCATCATTTGAAATTTTTATTTTTTTAATTGAGTCTAGTAGCTGATTTACAACATCTAAACTTATATCAGACGAGATGAGAACACTCTCTAATTCCTCTAAAGTCAAGTCATCTATTTTTTTATTTTTTAAAATTTCTAAAATATTGAAAGAAAGTATATTTGAAGTTTTACTTAACTTATCTTTAAAAATTGTGAAGAAACTCATGCTATTTTTGCTAATAACGTATCGTTTTCTACACCTGTGTATATGCAGGAAATTATGTTTCCTTCTTTAAATTCTTGTTCAAGTTTTACTTTAAAAAAATGCTGATCTTTTCCAAGTGAAAAATTTTCTTTTCTACTTTCAACTAAAATTTTCTCTTTCTTTCCAATATTTTTTTTTAAATGTTGTTTTAATTTTTCAATTCCTTTTTCTCTAAGTCTTCTTGCTCTATCTTTTATAATATTT
>MDTG01128401.1_pt1 | contig 16282 bp, 18 predicted proteins | sample 811421 | NCBI WGS metagenome assembly MDTG01 (sample SAMN05326645, study PRJNA326480) | marine metagenome | isolation source: seawater | place: Pacific Ocean: South East | collected 2011 | reverse complement strand
GGGATAGCCTGAGATGTCATGTCTGAAGATACACCAACGCAGGATTCTGCTCCTCCACCCGCCGCACCCCCCCGGAGGAGGGCCGCCTCCGGGCTCGGATAAGAAACTGCTGGCAGGCCTTCTCGGCATCTCGATTGGCTCCCTCGAAATCCATCGTTTCATCGTGGACTGCAAAAAGGAGGGTGTTCTCCAGATCGTGATCAGTATTGTAACCTGCGAATTAGGCGGCATTATTGGATCGATCGAGGGAATTATCTACCTGACCACATCCAACCAAGAGTTTGTGGCAACCTACATCCAGGGGAAGAAGAGCTGGTTCCAGCCTCGACCGGATTCCCTTCCGCACTCCCAATGGCGTTGTTGAATGAAAAGGATTGGCGAGAGCTGTTCCGGCTACGTAGGACCATTGTCCGCGCGGAGCAGGCCCTCAGTGAAATTGATCGCGCGAACCTGCCTGAGGGATTGTGCGAGAGTGATCTCGCCATTCTTGAACGGCTGGCGCGTAAAGGGGCCCGGCCGGTCAACGGCTTGGCAGGCCAGGTAGGCCTGACGAGCGGCTCAATGACCTCTGCGGTCCAGCGCCTCCTTCGGAGAGGACTGGTGGAAACGAGGCGGGACCTGAAGGACAAGCGGGTGGTTTGGGTCTCCGTTACCCGGGAGGCCGAGGAGATCGTCGACCGATTTTCAAAGCAGCGAGGGGAGGCCCTCGAACAGGTTTTCCGCAAGTGGTCGGAACGCGAACGCAGTGTTCTTACCAACCTGCTGCGGAGGGTCCGGAAGGACGCCGGCGACAGCTGGAAGGCACAGTTCTAGAAGCCCGGGACCGAGCCGGCCCGGACTCGGCAACACTTGAGTATCGGGCTTGGGACGAGGCCCCCCCGCCAAGAGCCGGGCTGGATATATGCTTCTGCCGCGGAGGAAGATATGGCAGGATCTATTTCCCCTGGCGCCAGAATCTGGCTGCATGAATAGCGTTGCCCTTCGTTTCGACAATGCCGCCGATGAGGCCTTGCCTGCTGGGGGGACGGCGCTACGTTCCCCACTCTTATTCGCCCATGACTACCTTTCTCCTTCTTCTGGCCGTAGTGGCCATTTTCAACGTCATCATCTTCGTTCACGAGCTGGGGCACTTCCTCGCCGCGAAGTGGAGGGGCCTGCGGGTTGACCGTTTCCAGATCTGGTTCGGGAAGCCCCTCTGGAAAAAAGAAATCAACGGGGTGCAGTATGGCCTCGGATGGATTCCGGCCGGAGGGTTCGTGGCTTTGCCCCAGATGGCGCCCATGGAGGCGGTGGAAGGAAGCAACCGGGACCTCGAAGAGCCGCTTCCCCCGGTCAAACCCCTCGACAAGATCATCGTGGCCTTCGCAGGCCCCCTGTTCAGTTTCCTGCTGGCGGTAATTTCAGCCTTTGTGGTGATGGGGGCGGGGAAGCCCAAGGATACGGTCGAAAGCACGGTGATCGGATGGGTGGACGAGGCCGGGGTGGCCTCAGGGCAGCTTCAGGTCGGGGACGAGATCCTGCAGGTTAACGGTGAGCCCGTGAATGGATTTGCGGGATCGGCACATTTCGATTCCGTGCAGGAAAGTGTGATGCTCAGCGAGGGGGAGCTGATCGAATTTCTCGTCCGGCGTAACGGCGAGGAGGTAAGGGTCACGACGGATTTCAATATTCCGGAGACCCGCTGGTGGGAACGCAAAGGCATGAGAACGGTGGGAATCTGGGTTGAAAACCAGGTCATCGCCAAGAGCATCCTGAAAGGGGGTCCAGCCGATCGAGCTGGCCTCCAGGCTGGGGACGAGATCGTCTCGGCAAACGGTGAGGAACTCAGAAGCCGCCGGCGCCTCACGGACATCGTCAGTAATTCGGAAAACAAGGAGGTTGCTCTCGTGGTCCTCCGCGGGGAGCAGCTGGTGGAGCTTGGGGTTACTCCTCTCAAGCCAACCAACGCTGAACGGGACCCGATGATCGGGGTAGAGTTTGAGACCGGGGACGAATTTACGCAGACGATCTATCATCCCGGGCCGCTCGAACAGATAGGGGACAGCGTGCGCATGATGTGGGTGACCGTCGCCAAGATCGTCTCGCCCACGTCCGATGTCGGAATTCAGCACCTCTCTGGCCCGGTGGGGATTGGCGGGGTGATGTTTGACCTGCTGAGCATGGAGGGCGGCTGGCGCCGGGTCCTTTTCTTCATGGTTCTGTTCAACGTGAACCTGGCCATTCTCAACATGTTACCGTTTCCAATCCTCGATGGCGGCCACATTGTTCTCGCTACCGTGGAAATGGTGGCTGGCAAGTTCAACGCCTTATTTTCCAGGATTCTGGAGGTGGTCCAGTTTGCTTTCTTTTTCCTCCTGCTGGGACTCTTTCTCTTCATCACTTCCAAGGATATCGGGGACCGGGTGAGCATGGGAGGCGGACGGGAACCGGTGCAGTATGAGTGGCCGGAATAGGCCGGGCTGTCCGGGGCTGGAGGCGGTTTTTCTTGCGCCCAGGCAGACTCCGTCCGAATCTAACAGGTGTCTTGAGGAATTTCCTGGCGCCAACTTCGATCAACGCCGCCCGCATTACCTATTTGCTGGTATGTGAACTGGCAGGGATAGGGATGTCGCTGAGCACCCGGGGGATGGGGCACTTTGAAATACCCCTCTGGGCAGGTGTGTCGACCGGCCTGACCGTCGCGGGAATCATACTGTTCTGCGAAACCTGCTTCCGCAACTTCACGCTGCGGGGCCTTACCAACACATCCTTTGGAATCCTGGTAGGGCTATTCTGTGCCTGGCTCATCACAAAGCTCAATTATCAGAAAGCCGTGGAAGGGATCCTGGTGGGCCTCAATCCCGACCACCAGGGGGGCGCGGTTGAGCTGGCCTACTCGATCAACTTTGGAATCAACATCTTCCTTTTCGCCAGCCTGGCATTCCTCGGGGCGATCCTTGCGATGCGGAGCGGGCGTGATGATTTCGCCTTCATCATTCCCTACGTCCGGTTCCGTCAGGACGCCGCCTCCGGACAGCCACTCGTGCTGGATGCGGACGTTATCATGGATGGCCGGGTCCCGCGTATCCTGGCTTCGGGTTTCCTGACCGGGAGGCTCATCGTGCCGCGTTTTATCCTGGAGGAGCTCAAGGTTCTTTCCGGGGCGCCCTCCCCGGGCAGGCGGCAACGCGGACAACGTGGATTAGACTGTCTGTCAGCGATGCAGGAGGACGAGAGCATCCGCATATCGGTTCATGAAGAGCCAGAAGGCTCGCAGGCTGATGGAATGGACGCCCGGCTGATCCAGACGGCCCGGGTGCTTGGAGCGCGGCTGCTGACGACCGACGAGAATCTGGCTAAGTTAGCCCGCCTGCAGAGCGCCGAGGTTCTTAACATTAATGACCTGAGCGATGCCTTAAAGCCGGCAGTTGCTGTGGGTGAAAAGATCCATCTGGCCCTCGTGCGGGGCGGGAAGGATGAGCACCAGGCGGTGGGCTACCTCCCGGACGGCACGATGATAGTGGTCAACCATGGGGCGGCCAGTGTCGGCACGACGCAGGACGTGATGGTCATTTCCACCCTGCAGACCTCGGCGGGCCAAATGGTCTTTGCGGAGCTCTATGACCCTGAGGAGGCGGAAGCCTAGGGAGGGGTCTTTTTGGGTCCGCGGACTGGCCAATATGCCAGCGTGTGTGTATGCGATCATTGTTATGAAGGTGCCGGTTTTCTTGTTCGCCCTTACTGTCCTGCTTTTTACGGCGGAGCGCTCTCGCGCGGATGCCGCCGTCCTCTCCGTAATGGAGAGCACCTTCAAGCTCTTCAACAAGGATAGCACGGCGACTTGCTTCCTTCTGCATGGGAAGGGCGCTCCGGGAAGGGTCTACCTCGTCACTGCCGCCCACGTCCTGGAAAAGGCAACCGGGGAAGAGGCGCTCCTTGTCCTGCGAGACGCCCGGCCAGATGGCACATACGTCCGGCGTGATGTTCCCCTCGAGATTCGAGAAGGAGAAAAAAGCCTTTGGACGAAACACGGGGAGGAAGATGTGGCGGTCCTGTCTCTCGACCTGCCCGGGGCGGAGCTGCCTTCCCTTTCGGTTGAGGTGCTGGCCCGCGAAGAGGACCTCAGAAAGGAGGGGATTACTGTTTGCAGCAGGGCGTGGATGCTGGGCTACCCGGCTCGAATGGAAGCGAATGGCGCCGGCTTCCCCATTGCCCGAAACGTTTCGATTGCAAGTTTTCCGCTGGCTCCCGTTGAACCCCATCGGACCTTTATGGCTGATGGCAGCACTTTCGCCGGGGACAGCGGAGGCCCGGTCTTCGCGGCTCGAGCCAGAGGAAAAAGTGCGGGAAAACCCATGATCCTTGGAATGATGGTGGCACAGTATCGAAATGACGAGAAGGTCCGGACCCTTCACGAAGAGCGGCTCATCCGTCATCGCCTTAGCCTCGGCAAGGTTGTGCAGGCCGAGTTCATTCGGCAGACGGTGGCGGCAGTCAAGTAGGGACAGCAGGGTTGCTTCCTGTTCGTGACTGCCCCGGGCGCGGGAGCTGTATCCCGGGCTCCGGAGTCAGATTTTCTGGTCCACCGAGCGGATCACGATGTCGCCCAGTTCGACGTGAGGAGCAGCTTCAAGGATGTGGAGGACGCTGTCGGCGATGTCCCCCGGATCAAGCATGCGGGTTTGCTGGCGGAGGACAGACAGGTCCTTTTCGCGGCCCCGGAAGTAAGTATCGACCAGCGGGGTATCTACGAAGCCGGGAGAAACGGAGCCGACCTGATGCGGGAGGTTAGCGGCCTTGAACTCATTGCGGAGGGACTCGGTCAGCCCTTTCACGGCAAACTTGGTGGGAGCGTAGAATCCGCCGGTAGGGGGAACCCGATGACCACTTAGGGAGGAAACGTTAACAATCCTACCACCCCCGGGAGGCATCATTCTGATGGCCTGCTGGGTGCAGACGGCAAGGGCACGGACGTTCACTTCCCACATTTCGTCCCACTCTTCTACCGCGCCCTCGAGCAGGCTGGACAAATAGGCGATCCCGGCGTTGTTGATGAGAATATCCACTGTCGGGGTGGCTTCCCGGAGGGTCTCGAAGGCGTGGATGATGCGGTTGGGATTGCGCATGTCGCATGAGATCGGAGTGGCCTTCTCTGGAATCCGGCCAATTTTGCGACACAGCCCGAAGACCCGTGCGCCACGGTCGAGGAGGCGCTGGGAAATCGCATGACCGATTCCGCTGGAGGCGCCGGTGACCACAGCGGTCTTGCCGGAGAGTGTATTCATGAGGAATAGAGAGCAGATCCTTGAATGGATAGTCCAGCCGCAACGGGCTGATTTATGTCCCTCGGGAATGGAGAAACTACTTCCGGGGGCGGATGCACCGAGAGGGGGAAGAGCCGGGGGGCACGAGCCTGTGGAACTGAAAGGCCACCGGGGCAAAACGGGTCCAGAAGTGAAGATGCTCTCTCGCACTTGCTTCCCACCGGGCTGGGCCTTTACATCCCAGCCATGCGGACATTGACAGGACTCCAGCCTAGCGGCGTGCTGCACGTAGGCAACTACTTCGGGGCGATGCGTCCAGCGGTTCAACTCCAGGAGGAAGGTGAAGCCTTTTATTTCGTGGCCGATTACCACGCGATGACGACGACGCATGATGCCTCTGAGTTACGTGAGAATGTCCGGGGGGTGGCAGTGGACTTTCTCGCTTGCGGCTTGAATCCCGAGAAGTCTGTTTTTTGGCGCCAGAGTGACGTGCCCGAAGTGTGCGAGCTGACGTGGATTCTTTCCACCGTCTGCCCGATGGGCCTGCTGGAGCGGTGCCATTCTTATAAGGACAAGATCGCAAAGGGGATTGCGGCAAGCCATGCCCTTTTTGCTTACCCGGTGCTCATGGCCGCTGACATTCTTCTCTATGATTCGAACCAGGTTCCGGTGGGCGAAGATCAGAAGCAGCACCTCGAGGTTACCCGTGATCTTGTCATTAAGATCAACGAGCGTTACGGCGAGGGCACGTTAGTGCTCCCGGAGGCCCTTATTCCGGAGGCGGTAGCAAAGGTCCCCGGCCTCGACGGGCAAAAGATGAGCAAGAGTTACAACAACACCCTGCCTATTTTCGGGGAGGAGAAACCACTCCGGAAGACGGTGATGCGGATCGTGACTGATTCTACTCCCGTGGACGCACCCAAGCCTGTTGAGGGCTCCGTCATCCTTGAGCTTTACAAACTGTTCGCCTGTGAGGCGGATTACGCGCAGATGATCGGCGATTACCAGGCCGGAGGATGCGGGTATGGAGATTTTAAGAAGCGCTTGTGGGAGGCTTACTGGGATTATTTTGCTCCCATGCGGGCACGGCGTAAGGAGCTGTTGGACGATCCGGCCTATGTCGACAAAGTCCTTGCGGACGGGGCTGAGCGGGCCCGCGAAGAAGCTGAGAGGGTTCTCACCCGCGTGCGGCAGGCGGTCGGGCTGAAGTAGGCGTGGACTGAGCGGCCCAATGCGGTGCTCCCCGCGGGGGTATGAGGGTATTCCCAATATTTGGACAGTCATATCGATTCCCCGGAATTCTTTAGGGAGGGTCCGCTACTCGCTCGGGCGGAGTGCAGCGCCCTGGCCTCCAGCCGGGAACCCGGTAGGAGCGAAAGTTGTTTGGGAACCTTTCAGGACGCGCCGCAGTAGAGGGGCCAGGCCCAATTGCCCTGTCACGCCCCTTGCGTAAAAAAGCACAGACTTCCAGCTTTCTTGTTACCCTGCTTTCCCTGCAGAACCTAGCCGATGGGTTAGACTTCGGTCCGAAAAAAGGGGAGAGGGAAGGGTGGGATCAAGACATTTCGGTTCTCGCCAGGCCCTGATCTTTTGGGTTTGACCTAATCAAGGAATCGTTAGATACTGGATTCCGATTAACTAACTTCTTTAAAGGAGGACAGGTGCAAAGCGACTTACTGCACACGGAGAAGATTCTGGCTGACCGCAAGGTGTTCTACCTGGACTTGAAGGAGAACGCCCGGGGAAAGGTAGTGAAAATCACTGAGGATGTTGCTGGAAACCGCGATACCATCATGGTTCCGGCGGAGATCCTCGCCGATTTCATCGCGGCCCTGCAGGACATCCAATCTACCTCTGACTCAGAGTAGGCCCCCGGTCGATTCGGTTCGGGTTTTCAACCCGCTTGGCGGGCCGCCTCGTAGAGAACTACGGCAGCCGCGGTGGCCAGGTTGAGTGAGCGGGTGCTCCCCTCGTGCATCGGAATGCGAATTAGCCTGTCCCGGTGGGCGGTGAGGACGGACTGCGGCAGCCCCCGGGTCTCACAACCACAAATGAAGTAATCGCCATCCTGGTAGGAACGGTCCCAGTGCGCAGTGGTGCCCTTGGTTGTGAGAAACCAGGTTCGTCGGGGAGGAGTGCTCGCTAGAAGCTGGTCCAGCGACTCCCAGATTTTGACTTTCACGTCCTTCCAGTAGTCGAGGCCGGTCCTGCGGACATGCTTGTCGTCGAGCGAGAACCCCAGTGGCTTAACGAGGTGGAGGGTGGAACCTGTGGCCAGGCAAAGCCGACCCGCAGCGCCTGCGTTGTGTGGAATCTCCGGGGCGACCAGGACGAGGTTGAACATCGCCAGAAGACCAATTTAGGTTTCCCGCTCTGGGGAGCGGCCCGTAAAAAAGCCTGAAGGGCAGAGGGACCGCCTCAGGATATTCCCGGGCAAGGGGCAGGAGGAGCAAGCAGGGCCCTTAGTTGGCACCCGCCTCCGTCACATTGACACGGCGGCCCTTACGGTCGAAGAAGACATTACCATCGACTAAGGCGAAGATGGTGTGGTCGCGACCAATCCCGACATTACGACCCGCGTGCCACTTGGTGCCCCGCTGGCGGATGATGATATTGCCGGCAATAACAGTTTCGCCACCGAACTTTTTTACGCCCAGCCGCTTACTTCTGGAGTCGCGGCCGTTCTTGACAGAACCTTGTCCTTTCTTGTGAGCCATGGGTCGGAGGGGTAAGATTATTTGGAATACGAAAGCTAGGAGCCCGGGGGTCAACCGGCAATGCCGGTGATTTCCAATTTGGTCAGAGCGCGGCGGTAACCCTTGGTCTTATGGTGGCCCTTCCGGCGCTTGAACTTGAAGGCGATCTCTTTGGGCGCCCGGAACTGATCCACGACTCTGGCGGTGACAGAGGCACCCTCGACAACAGGAGTCCCTACCGTGGTAGTGGACCCGTCATTGAGGAGGAGAACCTCGCCGAACTGGATCTCCTGGTCGACTTCGGCGTCGAGCTTCTCTACCTCCAGCTTGTCTCCTTCCTGGACGCGATACTGCTTTCCGCCGGTTTTGAATACTGCGTAGGACATGGTGCTGGAGTGAAAAGAAATAAGCTTCAGCCGGGCGCCAGTAGCGCGGCGGGCCGGGAATTCACCACAGGGGCTTGGCCGGAGCAAGAAATTTTTGCCAAACGGGCCCGGCATCCGCAGAGTGCCCGGGAATGAATTTCCCGAGGGAATGTGAGGATCCAAGTGCCCTCCAGGCATTGGGAAGGGACTTGGCGGAGGCCTTGAGGGAAGGCGGGGTTCTCGGACTTGAGGGGGACCTGGGTGCCGGAAAAACCGAATTGGTCAAGGGCTTGGCCGCTGGGCTGGGCGTCCCGAACCCCGTCACCAGCCCTACCTTCACCCTGTTACACGAGTATACCTGGTCCACGGGCATATTATATCATTTCGATTTTTACCGGGTCGAAAGGGAGGAAGAAATACTACGGCTGGGCTGGGACGAGCTCCTGGAGGAACCAGGAGCAATCTTGGTCATAGAGTGGGCGGACCGATATCCGGACTTGATGCCCTCGAACTGCCTTCGGCTCCTGTTGGAAGTTTGTGCGCGCGGGACCCGGCGGGTTTCCCGCCTCCGGTCGTAGCGAGGCCAGACCGGGGCGTGGATCGCAAACCCCAAGCGGGAAGCGGCCTCAGGCGGGAGAAGTCGGTCTACTCGCCGGGGTTGATCTCGGCCGACGTCTTGAGCGCCAGGCCGTTTGTGCGGGTGGACTCAGCCGTGGCGGGCCCCGTGGTTTCGTCCACATCACTGACCGTGCGGACGCCTGCCTGGATCAAGCGCACAGGGGTCTGAAGGACCTTGCCGGGAAGTCCACAGGAAGGCACGCTCAGGCAGAGCGCAGTGATGGCAGGGAGCGCGAGAGCTTTCATACTTGGGAGCCCCAGTATGGAGTGGAAGGCGGTCGGCGCAAGTCAGCCCTTTTTGTTAATCACGACAGAGCCGGGTGCCAGAGGAGGAGATCGGCTTCCTCGGACTCGTCCATTGGAAGGAGCATCGGCGGGGCTTGACCGGACCACGAATTCAAGATTTACGAAGCAGAGCCGGGCGAAAGCGAAGTGAAGGTCCTGCCCTGTAAACGAATGTGACTATCCGCATCCTGAGGCGCCCGCCGGGCCAAGGAGAAGCGCGATGGCCGTTATGACGGTATTCTGGAGTTTCATGGCCCATTGGAGGAAATGGTTTATTTCACGGCGATTGTTTCTTTGTCGGCTGCCATAGATCCCGCAGAAAACTCCCGAGCAGAGCCCAGGCCCGGGCATCCGCCTTGGCGTTGTAGACGTGGGGAATACGGAATTTCTCACCGATCCGATTTGCGCCGGGAACGGTGAAGCTCTGCATGGCGTCAGGGAAGGGTATGATCTTGAGGTCGGTTTTAACGCTGGCCATCTCCTTCTCGAAGGCCTCAACCTTACCCTTGGAAAGATGTACGTAGGGATCTTCCCGGGCGTCACAGACCAAAACCCGGGCCGTGGCCCTGCGGATGGGCGGATTGGAGGGGCGAACGCTGAAGAAGGGGTGGAACGCCACCACGCCGTGGAGGCCCCGCATCCCATTTCGAGCCATCTGGAGGCAGACGTCCCCACCGGTCCCGTAACCTATGGCGGCGATTTTTCCTCGGTCCACCTCGGAGCGGGCGGCAAGAAACTTCAGGTGGGCGAGGAAACGAGCGGACATCTCACGCTGCTCGGCCTTGAGCTCGCCGTCCAGTTGGGCGGCAGCCTTCGGAGTGTCGCCTACCCTTCCTTCCCCATACAGATCCATCGCGAGCGCGGCGTAACCGAGCTTGGCGAGCATGTCTGCCCGCATCCGGACATACTCGTTGTGCCCCCACCACTCCGGAGCGATGAGGACACCCGGATGAGGGCCGGGGGTGTCCGGCAGGGAAAGGTAGGACTTGGAAACAATACGTCCGGCCGGAAAGGAGACAGCCGTGCCAGGCCGGCTTTCCGGGGTCGAGGCCCGAGTATCCTGGGCTGCTGCCGGCACCACCAGACTCATGCTGAGAGGAGCCGCAACCAGGACCGCGAGACCAGATGAAAGTTTCATAGGGTGGACGATAACGTTGCTTTCGTGTGCGGCAAGGCAACAGATGAGGCCTTTCGCGGCTCAGGCCGCGCAGGCAGGCGGGGCTTCAAATTCCCTCGCTCAAGTGGCGTTCATGGTGTTCGTTCATAGTGCATGAAGGAGGCACTTCTGCAGAGTCCGGTTTTCCGGATGGCGGCCCAGCAGTTCGACGAGGTCGCTTCATTCATGGAGCTTTCAGATGAAATCAGGGAACGCTGCAAGTGGCCCAAGCGCCTGATTTCGGTTTCGGTCCCGGTGCGTATGGATGATGGCCGGACGGAGGTCTACTTTGGTCACCGGGTTCAGCATCATCTTTCCCGGGGACCGGTAAAGGGGGGATTGCGTTACCACCCCAGTGTTGATCTTGGTGAAGTAGCCGCGCTTGCCATGTGGATGAACTGGAAGTGTGCCCTCATGCGCTTGCCTTATGGCGGAGCCAAGGGTGGGATAAATTGCGACCCGCGGCAGATGAGCGAACGGGAACAGGAGAGAGTTACCCGGCGCTTCGCGGCCGAGATCACTCCGTTCATTGGAAAAGAAATCGACATCATGGCGCCCGATATGGGCACAGATGAGCAGACGATGGCCTGGATTGTCGATGTCTACTCCTCGCACAAGGGCCATCTCGCTCCGGGAATAGTGACGGGCAAGCCAGTCGACCTGCAGGGGTCGGAGGGTCGCCGGCAGGCGACCGGCCACGGAGTGGCATTTCTGTCGATGCGGGCGCTCAACAAACTTGAGTGTGCGATCGATGGTGCCAGCGCAATAGTGCAGGGCTTCGGGAACGTGGGATCCCACGCTGCCGAGACGCTCTCCTGGTCCGGAGTAGCGGTAAAAGGTATTTCGGACGTCACGGGGGCGGTGTGGAACGACCGGGGCCTCGATATTCAGCTCCTCCGCGCGCACGTGGAGGCCACTGGAGGAGTGGCCGGATTCACGGAAGGTGAGGGCATCGATCCTGCAGAAATGCTTTTGCGGCAATGTGACATTCTCGTTCCCGCGGCTCTGGAGCAGGTAATCACCGACCAGAATGCTGAGCGGCTGCAATGCCGGGTGCTTGCCGAGGCGGCGAATGGCCCAACCACGCCCGGGGCCGACGCCATTATTGCCGAGAGGGGAGATATCTTCGTCCTTCCGGACATTCTCTGCAATTCGGGTGGAGTAACGGTTTCTTACTTTGAGTGGGTTCAAAACCTGTCGCGCTTTCACTGGACGGAGCGGGAGGTCCTCACAAAACTTGAGACGATGATGGAGGGAGCGTTCGAGCGCACCCTCCACTTTGCCCGCGAGCACGGGGTGAGTCATCGCAGCGCGGCGCTTTGCCTCGGAGTGCGGGAGGTCGCCCAGGTCAAAAAGAGGCGGGGGCTGTTTCCGTGAAGCTGTATCCCTGCAACCTCTGCGTTCGAGGGAGGGCATTCTCAGCGGCAGGGAAATCTCCAGCGCCGGCCTCGTGATGGCTCTCCTATAAGCCCTGTGGTGCTGGGCTGCCAGTGGGAGCCTGTCCCTTGAGCTGGGCCAGCAAGCAACGTCGCCTCAAGGGAGAAAAGCCGGGCTGCTTACCTGATCGAATTTTCGCGTCGCCCCTGCCGGAAAATACCTCCCGGCGAAGGACCGCAAGACAGGTCGCGGAAGGCCGTTCTGATGTGAGAAAATGACGCATCCCTTACTAGAATCCTCGTTATTCATACGGTCGGGACGGAAAAAAAGGCACCCTTTCGGGGGACAGTTTCCGTTGTTCCAGTGCGATTTCTCTCCGTTTTTCCGGTTACTTAAGGTATCCTGACTTCCGTGCCTGAGACAACCTACAGGGGACGCAGGGACCACGGAGTTCGAGTGGGGGAATTAGCACAAATCTGGGCGTGGAGGGAGGAGCGTGAGTGGTAGCGAAGAGAAGGCTCTGATAGAGGCCGCACGGGAGGTGCGGGAGCGGGCACACGCGCCCTACTCTAAATTCAAGGTCGGCGCTGCCCTGTTTTCACGGAACGGCCGCATTTTCACGGGATGTAACGTAGAGAATGCATCCTACGGACTGACTCTTTGTGCTGAACGGGCGGCCCTGGTGTCTGCCGTTTCCGGGGGCGAACGGGAGTTTGAGGCCCTGGCGATTTGCGCGCCGGGTGCTCCCGCGCCGTGCGGGGCATGCCGGCAGGTTCTCAATGAGTTTGGTCCCGAGTTGATGATCCTGATGGTGAATTCCTCCAGTCACGAAACTGCGCGAACACATCTCTCCACGCTCCTACCCGAAGCCTTTCAACAGGACTCCCTGGATATTTGTCCCGGCCTTTAACCGAGTTATCCATAGATACTGATTGCTCAACCAACCCCCTAGCTCCCCGCCCCTCCAGGAACATTCAGAGGACATCTCTACCACCCCGTCGCGTGAACCCTAGAAAGTCAGCCCCTAGCCCGCACCGGCGTTTCCTTGCTCGGAACCTTGCCCCGGCTGAGGCAGAGGGGTCGATGAGCTGGCGAAGGCGCCGCAGAAGAACCACGCCGCGGCCCCTAGGTTTCCGGGCAGAGCGCACGAACCGACTTCTGGAACTGCCTGGGCGGGAGGTCGAAGTAGGACTTCACCTCCGAGGCAAAGTGGGTGTAGTGCTTAAAGTTGAGCCGCTGCGCGATAACCTGCAGCGAGAAGCCTTCTGCGACGAGGCGTCGGGCCAGCAGCATCCGATGCCTTCGGAAGAGCTCCTTGGGCCGCAATCCGGACGCTCGTTCGACTGCATATTCCAGCTGCCGGTTGGTCAGTTTGAGATGTTCGGCAACTCCCGAGACCGAAAAACCCTCAGCCTCGGCAAGCTCCAGAAGGTCTTGCCCGTCTGGACATACAAAACGCTGTCCTTTCCGGGTAATCGTAAATCGGGGAAGATCCTGGGCCATCTAACTACTCGCAATTTGAGGACAGGGAAGCGGGGAAGCCGCGTACAGCAGCCCGCGCGCCATCAGGCGATAACTTAAGCAATCTTTTTCATCTCGGACTCTTAGTCAATGCAGAAAGGATCGTCACTTCTCAGCAGCGTTGCAGTCTGTCGCAACAGCCAGGGGACGGAGATAACGGCCAATATCCTGAGGTTGCGCCGCTATTCGGTGGCCTTTGAAGTGTACAATCCATACAGCATCCTTCAACTTTCCGAAGTTTTACGAGATTTCAGGATACGGGTAGGAGACCGGGTGGTGTATCAGGGAGAAGCGGTGGTCGCCGGACTCGTAAACACGGGAATTCTTCTCGTTTGCGAGGCGACGCTGGGCAACGCCTGGCTGGACGTTGATTTTCTGTCAGACCGGGAGGGACGGGAGCCCTTGGCCGACCAGTTCGACGTCTTTGTCCAAGACTGGAAGCGGGCTCACGAGGTGGACTCCTCGTTCAAGCTCACGGTTGCCAACATGCAGAACCTTCTCATCGGGTTGCAGCGATGGATGGAGCAAATTGATCTTGGGATCCGATCCACGGCCTCGGTCGACCGGCCCACCCTTGAGCGGGAAGTCATGGGCCAGCTAGAGGGGCGGGTGCTGGAGGAGGTAAGACCAGTGATGGAGAGTTTTGAGGCAGCGGTATCGGAAGTGCCGGAGGGCAGGGAGGCCACCCACAAGTTTTACGTCCGGCGCCAGATTCACCCGCTGGTCCTATGCTCACCGTTCGCCTATCGGGCCTTCCACAAGCCCCTCGGCTATGCGGGGGACTACGAGATGGTAAACATGATGGTGCGGGATCCCTATGAAGGAGGCTCGCTCTTTGCCAAGCTTCTTAACTACTCCTTCCTCGAGACCGCCCCGGTCATTGCCCACCGCAATCGAATTAACTATCTCACCGAGGCCTTGCGAAAGGAAGCGGAGCGCAACGCCCAGGTGGGCAAGCGAACGCGGATCCTGAACCTCGGCTGCGGCCCGGCTCATGAAATCCAGCGCTTTCTCAAGAACGAAGACCTCAGCGACCTCTGTGACCTGACGCTCCTCGACTTTAATGCCGAAACCATCGAACACACCGAGAAGGCCCTGAGCCGGGTCAGAACGCAGTCGGGCAGGGTCACCCCTATCAACCTGATGCAGCGATCCGTGCACCAGCTCCTCCGCCAGGCGACAACGGGAGACACGGATCTTCAGTGGGAGTCTTACGATTTCGTTTACTGCGCCGGGTTATTCGATTACCTGTCCCAGAGGGTATGTCGGCGCCTGAATGATCTGTTTGCCCGGCTTCTGGCCCCGGGGGGGCTGATGGTAGTGACCAACGTAAGTACGGCCAACCCGAGCCGCGCGTGGATGGAGTTCGTGGTGGAGTGGAATCTGATTTACAGGGATAAGCAGGCGATGAAGGAAATTGCACCGTTGAATGGCGGGCAGTTCGACATCGATCTAAAGCAGGATAAAACCGGAGTGAATCTCTTCCTCGAGATCCGGAAACACACCACCGATGTCCGTCGCTACTGAACGGGAAAAGGGGACTCCTACGGAGGAACGGGGGCTTCTAGAGGCCCGCTTCGAGGAGCAGGAGCGTGAGCTTCGCCTCCAGAACTATCGTCGTGGCTCAATCATTGCGGCGGGAGCAATTTTTCTGGGCGCCTTGATGGACGTCGTGGCCTTCCGCAATAGCACCGATCCTGACCTCGAGGGCGTGGTAACCAGGCTCTTTATCCTGCGGCTGGGCTGCGTGATGGGGCTGATCTTCGTGGGCCTCCTTCTCAGGCATGCCCGCTCAAGGGCAGGTCAGCGGATCCTCGGACATATGATTGCGGTGCTCTGCATGGTGACTATCCAGTGGATGCTGGTGGAAACCGGGGGGGGAGAAAGCCCTTATTATGCGGGCCTTAATCTTGTCATGGTCGGTGCGGTCCTGCTCCTGCGCTGGAGCTGCAGCGACGGCGTAATTAACTCCCTGTTGTGTATCGGAGGCTACCTCGGCGTTGCCTTCTGGACAGGTACCAGCATGGAAAACATCAGCATCGCGCTGTTCTTTCTCTTCGTGACGGCAGCCTTTGCCTGCCTCGGCCTCTTCTTTTACAATCGACTGCGGTTTGCAGAGTTCTGCCTGCGCGAGGAAGTGGTCACCCAGCAGCGGGAACTGGCGGAAAACCACCGCAAGCTTCAGGAGCTGGACGAAACCAAGACCCGCTTCTTCGCGAACATCAGTCACGAGCTTCGCACGCCGTTGACTCTTATTCTTGCTCCAATCGAGAAGATGCTCACGCTGAATGCTGTCCGCAACGACGTGCAGCTTGGGGAGATGGTGCGCGGGCTAGAGGAAAACGGAATGCGTCTCCTGCGTCTCATCAATGATCTGCTCGATCTTGTGCGCCTCGACAGCGGCGAGATGCCCGTGCGGCCAGAGCTATTCAAGCCCGTTACGTTCATCGATGGGCTGGGGCGGAATCTCCAACCCGTGGCGGAGCGCAAGGGGATCAAGCTGCAGTGGCAGGCAACCTGCAGCAAGGAGGAAGAGGTTTACCTCGATCGGGACGGCCTCGAAAAAGTGGTCCTGAATCTGGTCGTCAACGCCATTAAGTTCACCCCGGCGCGTGGTGAAGTCTGCCTCACGGTTGGAATTAACGGAGGAACCTTGTCCCTCGAGGTGACTGATAACGGCGTAGGAATGCGTGAGGACCAGGTCAACTCCGCCTTCGAGCGCTTCTGGCAGGCAGACACCTCGGCAGCAAAGAAACACCGCGGGGTCGGCATCGGCCTGGCCCTGGTCAAAAGCCTAATCGAGTCCATGGAAGGGACGGTTGAGATCCACAGTGAATACGGCAAGGGCACGACCTTCATGATTTCTGTTCCCCTTCTTCTGCGTCCGCCCACTCCTGTCACAATCTCGGAGGACGAGGAGGACCCCCTGACCGAACTCCATGGCCGGGCCCGAATCGAGGGCGCCCTCGGCAACAAGGAGACGGGGTCACCTTCGCCCCTCGATCTGGTCGCCCGCCCGCG
>MDTG01183785.1_pt1 | contig 16283 bp, 18 predicted proteins | sample 811421 | NCBI WGS metagenome assembly MDTG01 (sample SAMN05326645, study PRJNA326480) | marine metagenome | isolation source: seawater | place: Pacific Ocean: South East | collected 2011 | reverse complement strand
TCTCAATATTTGCAATTTTCTTTTTTCTTGGTTTATGTTTGTTGGTAATTTCAGTAATTTTTAAAACTGGATATAAAATAAAGACGTAATATCTAAAATTTGTATATGAAATGACTAGGCATAGAGGTAAATTTAATATAGATAAAGTAGAACCGTATGAGTTAAGTCGTTCACGGATAGAGAATTTTATTCAATGTCCGGCCTGCTTTTTCATGCAACAAGTTGAAGGAATTGTATTCCCAAGTATTCCAAGTTTCAATATTAACGAAGCTACTGATGTGTTATTAAAAAGAGATTTTGATCGCTACAGAGGAACAGATAAAACACATCCTTTTTTAATAAAAAGTGGTTTAAATCACTTGATACCATTTCAACACGAACATTTTGAATTATGGACTCAAAGTCTTCATTTTGGCGCAGAAAATAGATTAAATTTTGATCACAAAGAAACAAATATCAGAGTTGGCGGAGGACTGGACGATGTTTGGTTAAATACCAAAACAAGAAAAATACATGTTGTAGACTATAAAAGCACCTCTCAGAGAAAAAATTCTGGTCCAATCACTTTAGATGATAAGTGGAAATCGGCTTATAAAAGGCAGATGGATTTATACTGTTGGATTTTATCAAAAAAAGGCTTTGATGTGGATAAAATAGGATATTTTTTGTATTGTGACGCTGATAGATTTACTAACAGGGAATTTTTATTGATAAACCAAGCAATTATGGAATTTAAAATAACTCTAATTCCTTATTCAGCGAATTTTGAATGGATAGAAGAAACTTTAAGAGAAATTTTTGTTACATTAAGATTAAACTCAAGGCCTAAACACTCAGAACAATGCGAATACGGAAGTTTTTTACATCAATCAAACACAAATTAAATAAAACATTATTATAACTTATGAATGAAATTAGAAGAGATAGAAAGTTACGAGTAACAAAAACTAAACAATTGAGCCCACATTTTAAAAGAATAACATTCTTTAGCGATGAATTTTTCGATTTTTCAAAAAATGAGAAAGGCGGGTATTTAAAATTATTATTCAATTATAAAGATTCTAAAGATAAAAAACTTGTTAGACCATATACAATAAGGAATTTCAGAGAAAAAGAACTCGAAATTGATATTGACTTTGCAATCCATGAATCATCAACTGGAATTGCATCTAAATGGGCATCTAGAGCCAGTCCGGGTGACGAAATTATTGTTACTGGGCCTGGAGCTAAAACAATGTTAAAGGATGATGCAGATTGGTTTTTTTTTATTGGAGATATGTCATCATTACCCGCAATTTCTGCAAATCTTGAAGAAATGGATCACAAAAGCAGAGGAATAATTGTAATAGAAATTTTATCTGATGAAGATAAAGTAAAAATAATTAAACCAAATAATTTCAAATTAGTTTGGGTGGTCAATAAAGAATTGCGTGACAGTAATAAATTATACAATAAGGTTTTATCTTTAAAGTGGTTGATTGGCACCCCATATGTTTGGGTTGCATGTGAGTTTAATGTCATGAGGAAATTTAGGCAATTTTTTCAAATAGAAAAAAAAATAAAAAAAGAATTTTCATACTTTTCTAGCTATTGGAAAGACGGAAATGATCAAGAACAACATAAAAAAATCAAGCAGATGGACAATAAACAATGGAATCAAAAATAATCCTGAAAATTCAAAATGGTTTATAAAAAATTTTATTTTAGAATGATTCTTAATTAGTTAATTGAAAATTTAAAAAAAAATTGTAATATTACTATTTTGAATAATTATGAACGCAATTTTAGCAGTTATAAAAAGTAATAAAGCAATTTTTGTCGCTAATGACGGAAGACTTATAAAAAAATGTCTTCTTGGTTTTCTGATACTATCCTTGGCGTTTCAGTCAAATGAAATAGGATCAATCGTAAGAAGCGTTTTGGTTGATGCTTATATTCAGGTTTCAATATTTGTTGGTTTTACCCTTTTTATATTTATTGGATTGGATTCATTAACAAAATTTAATATCGAAGATTTTCTTAAAAAAACAAAAAAAATTCATGTGCCAATATCTACTTTTTTGGGTGCTTTGCCTGGTTGTGGAGGTGCAATAATTGTTGTAACACAATTTATTCAAGGAAGAATAAGCTTTGGATCACTTGTTGCCGTCTTAACGTCAACAATGGGAGATGCTGCATTTCTTCTTCTTTCAAAAGAACCATCAACAGGCCTAATTGTTTTCTTTATCGCAGGCACAACAGGAATTGTAACGGGTTATATTGTCGATTTTTTTCATAATGAAAACTATTTAAAAATAAAGGAAAACTTTAAAGTTGAATTCGAAAAGATTGGAAAAACATTTGTCTCGAGATTCAACTTGTTATGGTTAGTTATATTTGTACCAGGATTTGTTATTGGATTATTTGTAGCCTTTCAAGTAGATCTTGAAAATCTTATCATTTTTAAAAAATTTAACGTTGTTGAATCAATTGGTTCAGTTGGTGCAATTATTTCAATTTTTATGTGGACACTAAATCCACTTAGTGATTTTCAATGTTCAACAGAAAAAACAAGATCTTATCTTTCAAGAGTTGTAGACACAACAAACTTTGTAACAACATGGGTGGTTTGTGGATTTTTATTTTATGAGTTTTTTATATATATCAGCGGTATAGATCTCAAAATATTTTTTGATACTTGGATATACCTAGTTCCTCTAGTTGCAATCCTCTTTGGATTTATCCCAGGATGTGGACCTCAAATAGTAATAACAACATTTTATTTAAATGGTTACTTACCATTCTCGGCTGAAATTGGAAATGCAATTTCTAATGATGGTGACGCATTATTTCCGGCAATAGCTTTAGCACCAAAGGCAGCAATTTATGCAACACTATATAGTGGGATTCCGGCTTTAATTGTTGCATATAGTTACATGTTCTTTTTCGAGTAACATAGTCAATGAAAATTGTTAGCTTAATTCCAAGTGCGACTGAAATAATATATTCACTAAATCTAGAAGAACACTTAATCGGTGTTTCACATGAGTGTGATTATCCTAAGGATGTTCAAAAACTTCCTAAATTAACGAAAAGTAAAATAAATATTTCAAAATCATCAATTGAGATCGATAGAGATATAAATAAAATTCTAAAGAAAAGTCTTTCAGTTTATGAGGTTAATACAAAATTATTAAAAAAATTAGATCCTGATATAATAATTACACAATCTCAATGCTCGGTATGTGCAGTTTCTATAAAGGAAGTAAAAAAATCCTTAGAACAACTAATAAATAAGAAACCAATCTTAATTGATCTTAAAGCAAACAAATTTAATGATGTTTTAAAAGACATCAGATTTGTTGGCGAAAAATTAAATAAAAGAAGGAAATCAAATTTATTAGTAAAAAAAATGAAAGATGAAGTAAAAAAAATTAAAACTCAGTTACTGAAAACGAATATTAAAAATGTCTTGTGTATAGAATGGATTGAACCATTAATGATAGCTGGAAATTGGGTGCCAGAATTAGTAAAATTTGCTGGTGGAAAGTGTATACTAAGTGAAGTTGGACTAAAATCCAATTTTGTTAAGACTAATGAATTATTATCAGAGAGGTTTGAAATTGTAATTTTTATGCCTTGTGGTTTTAATATTAAGAGATCAAAAAAAGAAATTATGAAATCTAAGATCAAGTTTACAAAAATATTTAAAGAAAAGAAGGTTTTCATAGTTGATGGTAATAAATACTTCAATAGACCAGGCCCAGATCTTCTTGAAAGCATAAGAATATTAGCAGAGATAATTAATCCAGATATTTTCCCTTCCAAACCAAATATAAAGAGGTGGATTCCAATTTAAAGATAAAGTTATTTACATTTTTTTATTACTTAACCAAACAGTCTGATATGGCGCGAGTTTAAGATTGCCAGATAAATCTTTAATATCTCTTTTAGATATAATGTCATGCCACTTGTCTGTAGAAATTAAATTAAAATCAAGAAGAGAAATACTATTTTTTCTTTTAGATAAATTACTTATACAAAAAATACTTTGACTTTTATCGATACTTTGTCTCCAAACACCAAAAAAACAACTTTGTAATTGTAGCGTAAATTGAGTTGCATTAGGGTGGAATGCTGGTTGTTTTATGCGAAGTTTTATTAAATTAATTATTGAAGAATAAGTTTTTTTATTTATTGAGGAGTTTTTTTCAATTAATTCACGGACTTTGGTATAATCCCAATTACGTCGGTTTATAGATCTTTTCATATTGGTTAAGTGATATTTTTTTAAATCATTTTCAGAACCAACCAAATTCTGAATATATACGGCTGGTATCCCTTCCATTGCAAATAATATTTCATGAGCTAAGATGAATCGTTTAACACGAAAGTTATCTCTCCCTCCATATGTTTCCTTAAATGCATCAAGTAGTGTTATATTTACCTCATAAACTGTTTTTTTTTTTTGAGAAACCCTGTGTGTTAAAAGTGCACCAGAATTTTGTAATATATTAATAAATTTAGTTATTTCATATTCTGGCAAGATTCCTTCAAGAGGTCTCATTCCAATACCATCATGCGTTGATAAAAAGTTTAAATATGAATTCCCAAATTGCGCAGGTGGCATGCTTCGAGACCATTGTTTCAAAAAAGTACTATTCTCTGAAATAATTGCATGAATTACCAATGGTGCTAGAGAAAAATTATAAATACAATGAGCTTCATTATTATTGCCGAAGTAGCTTAAATTTTCGTGATTAGGAATATTAGTTTCTGTAATAATTAAGGTTTCTCGAGAATAATTTTCAACAAGTAATCTTATCAATCTTATAATTAAATGTGTTTCAGGAAGATTTATACATTTCGTTCCAACCTCCTTCCAAAGAAATGCAACAGCATCTAACCGAATAGCTTTGGAACCCATATCAATATAGAATTTTATTATATTTAGAAAAAACAATAAAACATCTGGATTTTTAAAATTAAAGTCAATTTGATCGTGACTAAATGTACACCACACGTAATGTTTTTCTTCAGAGATTTTTACTTTTTTTGATAATTTACTACTTCTCGGTCTTACAACTTTCGAAAACTTATTAAAATTTGTTTTACTAGAAATAAAAAAATCTAATCCAGGATCATTTCCTTTTAAAAAATTTTTAAATAAATTATTCTTTGAAGAGCAATGATTAATTACCAAGTCACTCATAATCTTAAAATTTTTTGAAAGTTTAAAAAAATCATCCCATGTCCCATGATCACTTTTTATTTTTTCATAATCAATTACGGCAAATCCGTCATCTGATGAATATGGATAAAAAGGAAGAATATGAATATATGAAAAATCTTTGCAATACTTATTTAAAAACAGTCTAAGAGTTGAGAAATTATTATTATTTTTTTTCTTTATTGAGTCTGCATAAGTTATTAAAAAACAATCTTTTTCGTCCCAAAAATTATTATTTTTTTTTTTGAAATCTTTTAGAGGAAAAATTTTTTGTATCTGGTTGCATATACTATTTAACTCTTGTGGTTTATGTTTTTTATAAATTAAACTTAGGTAATTATATAAAGATTTTCTTATTAACTGATTCATTAAGAAAAATTAACCCTCATTATCTTTTTTGACGGTCATTTTAAGTTCCTCAAGAAAATTCGGTATCGCTGTGTCAATTCTACTCCATGTTGGTATATTAGGAGATTCCATTGGCGAATCTAAAAAAACTTGACCTGCAATCATAATATTTTTTGCAAATAACTCAACCGCTATCTCTTCTTCATGAACATCAATTTCATATGCGTTCATAAGAGCATCTTTCTTATAAATTTGTACAAAATCAAGAGCCTCTCTGTAATAAGTTGCTTTTAATGATCTAAAAATAGACATTGAAAATGTCTCACCTTGAGACGCTAATTTTCTAATTACAGCTTTTATAATATCAATGGACATTTTCGAGAGCCCTCTAGAGGAGTCATGTGATGAAATATCTTGATGTTTATGATCATAATTTTCAGCAATATCTACTTGGCACAACCTGTTTCCAGCATAATTTCTATACATTTCAGATAACACACCAATCTCTAGGCCCCAGTCATATGGAATTCTTATATCTTTAAGAACCCTTCTTCTAAAGGAAAACTCACCAGCCAATGGGTATCTAAAAGAATCTAAAAATGATATATACTCTTTAAATCCAATTGTTTTTTCAAGAGCTCTTAACAATGGAGTTACAAGAAGTCTTGAAACTCTGCCCCTTATTTTTTTTTTTGAAACCCTTGGATAATAACCTTTACAAAAATCAAAGTTAAACCTAGGATTTGCAACCGGATATATGAGTCTAGCTAATAAGTTTCGATTATATGTTACAATATCACAATCATGAAGAGCGATAGCTTCAGAATCACCCAACGATAATATATAACCCATGCAATACCAAACATTTCTGCCCTTACCTTTTTGTTGAGGAGACAAATTTTGATCTGCAAGTTGCGAATCCAATTTTTTTAAACCCGGACCGTCATTCCAAAGTATTTCGTGTCTTTGAGGAAGTCTGGAAAAAAAAGTCCGTGCTTTTTCAAATTGTTTTTTATCTGCTTGATCTAGACCAATAACAATATTTTTTAGGAATTTAATTTTTGTTATCTCATTTACGATTTTAGGTAAAGCATTTCCCTCAAGTTCAGAGTACAAAGAGGGTAAAATTAATGTTATAGGTCTAAATTTAGAGAAATCTAAAAGCTCGCTTTCTAACTCCTCATACGATCTATTAGAAAAATTGTGAAGTGTTGCAACAATTCCATTTTGATAAAAATCAGAAATTTTTGTTCTCCATTCTAAAAACGTTTTCTAAAGATTCTTGCCATCCCAAAGGTGCTTTAGTTTTACTAAAATAAATTTTATTTGTTTTGGTTAGAGAAATCTTTTTTCCCTCGCCCTTTACAATACAACTATAATCTGTTGATTCAAGCATACAAATATCATTTTCACTATCACCTAATGAAACTGTAGTACATTCAACATCCATAGAGGGTTTAATAATTTCCAAATACTTCTTCAGTGCAATACCTTTATCATAATTTTCTAAAATATGAATAAATCTTCCACCTTGAAAGACTTTAAAATGATTATTTAAAGAAACTATTTCAGATTTAAATTTGGCAATTTTATTAAAAGAATCATCCCAAAATATGGGATTGCTAAATAATCTTTTTTTACTTCTTTTTATATCATCCATTCTTAAATTAGTGATTTCTGAAATTTTTTGATCGCTAAGTTCACTATAGAATCTAAATTTGTATTTTTTTTGAAGAGGAGAGACCCTTGTAACAATTTTTTGTAAGTTATGATTTGCAAGTGAATAACCTAAATAACCATGGTATTTAAAATAATCCTTATTTATATCTAAGTTGTCTTTATAAGATTGAGGAAAGAAAATACAGGCACCATTTTCAACTATGAAAGGACTTTTTAATTCTAACTGCTTATTAATTTTCAATATTTCACTAAATGTTTTACTAGTATTAAAAACTATCGTGTTTCCTTGTTTAATTTTATTTATAAATATTTTTAAATTCCCAAATGAATATGATCTATGATCTAAAAAAGTACCATCCAAGTCAGAAAAAATTAAGAATTTCATGAGGATTATGATAAACGAAAATAAGTTTATAACAAAATTTTATAGAATTTTTTTTTTAATCTTCATATAACTAATAAAGTTAAATTTTACGTCTAAATTTATTAGCTTTCTCTTCATAAAAAATACGTACGCCTAATAAAATAAAGTTTATAAATGAAAAAAAAATCAATGGAATAAGATCTCCAAAAAATAGACATACTAGTATTACCTCAATGAAAACTACAATGTAATTTGGGTGTCTAAAATATTTAAACATCCACGTATTTACTAACGGCTTTTCAATAACTATTATTCTTGTAGTCCAATATACACCAAGTTCAAAAATTATTTTATATCTCAATATTTGAATAACACAGAAAGCATAAAAATATTCAATATTTATATTTAGATTACTAAAAGATTTAAAAATGAAAAAACAGATAAAGAAAACATGGAAGATGACAATTAAGTAATAGTGAGACCCAAAGTATTCTACACCACCTTGTTCAACAAGTTTTTTTGTATTCCTTCTACTCAAGAAAAGTTCAAATAACCTACTAAACAAAATATAAATCATTAAAAATATATCAATCATGACCAAGAATATTCACATCAGACAACCCGGCTGTAAATCCAGGGCCTAGAGCAGTCATCAAAAAGTTACCATTGTATTTCTTTTCAATCATTTGCTTTAAAACAAGTAATACCGATACAGACGAGACGTTACCATAACGCATCAAAATTTCCTGAGATTCTTGAATAGTTTGATTATTTTCAAAAATGTCTCTGTATGCATTAATTATTTTCATTCCCCCGGAATGTAGAATATAACCATCAAAATTTTTGACTGGAAAACAATCCAGAATAGAAGGTAGCTCCCTTCTAATAAATTCTGGTATATTCTTATCAAAATTTACTGACAAGCCATCGTCCTCGACACCCCAGCCCATTAAACCTAAAGAATTTTTCCAAGTATACTCCATATTGTTTTTAATTTTGCAACATCCAACCCCTTGAACTAAATATGAAATTGAACCATCGCCAAATAGAGCAGAACTAACTATATTTTCTTTATTAAAAATCTGAGGTCGAAACGTAAGACTACAAAGTTCAAGATTACATACAAGAATGGGTTTTTTTAAATTTTTATAAATCTCAATAGCCCTATTAAGTCCTAAAACACCACCTGCACAACCATATCCAAAAATTGGTAATCTTACTATTTCATTTGTAAAATTAAATAAATTAAAAATTTCAGCATCAATTGAGGGAGTTGATAATCCTGTGCTATTTACAAAGATAATACCACCAATAGTTTTTGGACATATATTTGTTTTTTCAATTGTTTCAGTTATACATTTTTTTAAGAGACAGAGAGAATTTTTTTTAAATAAAAAATTCCTCTCCGACCAATTATGCTCATTCATATACCAGGTTAAGTCTTCACAAAGATATCTTGTTTTAACTCCAGAATTGTCATAAACTTTTTCCATTTTCTCAAAGTTAGTTTTTGATGAAAATAAATTTCGTCCTAAATCCTTGACCTCATCTTGATGTACAATGTTATCAGGAAATGCTGAGCTTAAACCATTTATAAAAGCCATAGTTAATATTTAGTTCTTTAAAAAATAAATAAAAGTATATTATCTAAAGAAAAAAAATGAGAAATATTCGAAAATTGTTAAAGGTATAGGTTGGAAAAATATTTATTAAACTTTATTTCCATTTATGAAAAAAAATATTCCTATTAAAAATAAAAAAATTTGCTCACTAGTAAAAAGTTTTGTATTAAAAAACCAATCTTGATGAGCAAAATAAAAAGCGCATGTCATAATTATAATTATTACTAATGAGGAAAGCCTGGTTGCCATATCACCAAATTTATTTTTAAAAAACATAGCTACTATTAAAATTAACCCTGAAAAAATCTCTGATAAAGCAACAGTTGAAGCTAACATAGCACTAAAACCAAAATAATTCATTAATTTCTCAGGAGGTAATGGAAGTTTACTTACTCCATGAATAATAAAAGCGACCCCAAGTCCAAGTCTCAGTAAAAAAAAAGAAATAGGTCTGAACATCAATAAGAACGAAAAGGAGTTATGTGACATTTTCCTAAACATATTTAATTTTTATACTTATTTGTCATGTTTTAAAACTCAAATTCCAAAGTCCTATTTACCTGTTCTCCTGCTGCATCAAAAGCCTCCATTGGATCACAATTTGGATTTTTGATCATGTAATCAGAAAACCCTTTGATTGCAGCTGACGCTAATAATTCGCAAACTTTTTCTGGGCATCCAGCTTCTAAAAGAATATTATTTGCACCCTCAATTGCTTTTGATACTGCTAATGATGGTTTATTCCCATTTTTCAGTTCATTTTTGTAAATTTGCATTGCAATATCTCCGGCGTAATCAGCTAGATCTTCTGGAGACACAAAAGGATCCTCAACAACTGTGTTATAAATATTAACCATTTATCAACCTAAAAAAAAATTTTGCTATTTATTTTTAATATAGTTGAATAAAAATAAATGTTAACCTTAAAACAAAGTTTTTTAAATAATTCTAAATAAAGAGTTTGAAAATACTTTTAATATTGAAATTTGCATAATTAAACTAATCTATATATATTTCGCTTATGGATGGTCTAAATAAATCAATTTACGATTTAGGAAGTGATAGCGCCTTCTCTATCTTAGCAAGAAGTCAAGAGTTATCAAAACAAGGAAAGAATGTAATTAATTTAGGCATTGGTCAACCGGACTCTCCAACCCCTCCAAATGTTGTGGAAGCTGCAATAAAAGCTCTTAAGGATGGTCATCATGGATACACGTCTTCTAGTGGAATTCCTGAATTGAGACAAGCAGTTGCTGAAGATTTTTATTATAGAAATAATGTAAAAATTGACCAAGATACAATACTAATTACCCCCGGAGGTAAATCTATAATCTTTTATACAATGCTAATGTTTGGTGAAATTGGTTCAGAAATTATTACACCAGATCCAGGATTTATTGCATACAAATCAATGATTGATTACACTGGGGCCAAGGCAGTTTCACTTCCTCACAGAATGCAAAATAAATTTTCCTTTGATGCTGATGAATTATTATCATTAGTAAACAACAAAACAAAACTTATAATTTTGAACTCACCAGCAAATCCAACAGGTGGGGTGGTGCCTGATTCTGAATTAGAAAAGCTTGCAAGAGGTTTACAAAAATTTCCAAATGTTTTTGTACTTTCTGATGAAATCTACAGTAGAATTTTATTTGATGGTCAGAAACATCATTCATTACTAAAATTCCCTGAAATCAAAAACAGAGTTATCGTTCTTGATGGTTGGTCAAAAACATTTTCAATGACTGGCTGGAGATTAGGGTACGGTATTTTTCCAAAAGATGTTTTCGATTATGCAGAAAAACTAGCAATTAACTGTCATTCTTGTGTAAACTCTGCATCTCAATATGCAGGAATTGAGGCTCTTAAAGGTTCTCAAGCTAGCGTAGAAGAAATGGTAAAAAAATTTGAGAAAAGGAGAGATTTCTTAGTTAGAGAATTAAACTTAATTAAAAATGTAGAATGTGTGAAACCAGGCGGAGCATTTTATGTTTTCCCAAGAATAAAAAAAAGTAATTTATCTTCTACTGAAATTTCTCAATATCTCCTTGAAAGGAAGTTTATCGCAACAGTACCTGGCTCGTCATTCGGATCTAATGGCGAGGGGTTTTTGAGAATCTCTTATGCGAGTTCCATGAACAATCTTGAGAAATTTATAGATTGTCTTAATGAGTTTATGAATGAGTAGAAATTAAACTTTTATTGTTTAAATTTTAAGCAAAATATTTACCATTTTCAACTTTTAAGTTAGAATATTGTGGTTTTTAGCGGTTGGCACGATTCTTGCTTCTATGATATAATGAAAAAGATTGAAGCTATAATTAAGCCTTTTAAATTAGATGAAGTAAAAGATGAACTCAATAAAATTGGAGTTTTAGGTCTAACTGTTTCTGAGGTTAAAGGTTATGGAAGACAAAAAGGACATACAGAACTGTATAGAGGCGCAGAATATGCTATTGACTTTTTACCCAAAATAAAAATTGATCTAATAGTTGATGACAATATTGTTGATGATGTAGTTGAAGTTATAAAAAAGAAAGCACATACCGGGAGAATCGGCGATGGAAAAATTTTTATTTCAACCATAGACGATATTGTCAGAATTAGAACCGGCGAATCTGGAAAAAATGCTATATAAATATTAAATGGAGGTAATATGAGTGACATAGCTAAAGTAATGAAAATGATAAAAGACAAAGAGGTCAAGTTTGTTGACCTTCGTTTTACTGATACAAAAGGTAAGTGGCAACACACCGCACAAACAGTTGAAACTATAGATGATTCAACTTTTAAAGACGGAATAATGTTTGACGGTTCATCAATTGCAGGATGGAAAGATATAAATGAGGCTGATATGATTCTAAAACCTGATCCATCCACAGCAGTGATGGATCCATTTACAGCTCAACCTCAATTAGTTTTATTTTGTGATGTTATAGAACCAGAAGATGGAAAGCCTTATGAACTTGACCCAAGAAGTACTGGTAAAAAAGCAGAGGCCTACCTAAAAGAATCAGGCATTGGTGACAAATGCTTTTTTGGGCCTGAAGCTGAATTTTTTATCTTTGACGATGTAAAATGGTCTACCAACCAAGAATATACTTTCTACAGTATTGATTCAGAAGAAGGTGCCTACAATACTGGTGTTGAAATGGAAGGCGGAAATATGGGTCATAGACCTAAGGATAAAGGAGGTTATTTTCCTGTTCCTCCTGTTGACTCAGCGACTGATATTAGAGCCGAAATGGTCTCAACTATGACTGAAATGGGGTTGGAAATGGAAAAACACCATCATGAAGTTGCTCCATCTCAACATGAACTTGGAATGAAATTCGGGTCATTAATTGAAAGTGCTGATAACCTGCAAAAATATAAATATTGTGTTCACATGGTTGCTCAAGCTTATGGAAAAACTGCTACATTCATGCCTAAACCAGTCTTTAATGATAACGGATCAGGTATGCATGTCCATCAGTCTGTATGGAAAAGTAACAAATCAGTGTTTGCGGGAAATGGTTATAATGGACTTTCTGATGAATGTCTCTACTACATAGGCGGTATTATAAAGCATGCAAAGGCAATAAATGCTTTTTCTAATGCAACCACTAACAGTTATAAAAGATTAATACCCGGTTTTGAAGCTCCTGTTTTACTTGCATATTCATTTAGGAATAGGTCAGCAGCTTGCAGAGTTCCTTATGTAAGCAGTCCAAACGCAGCAAGATTTGAAGTTAGATTTGGTGATGCGTCAGGAAACCCATATTTCATGTTTGCTGCCATGCTTATGGCAGGAATTGATGGAATTAAAAATAAGATACATCCTGGCGAACCAATGGATAAAGATCTATATGCTCTATCAGAAAAAGAATTGGAAGGTGTTCCTACTGTCTGTGGAAGTCTTCGAGAAGCTCTTGATTCTCTAGACAAAGATAGAGATTTTTTGAAAGCTGGAAATGTATTTACAGATAACTTGATAGACTCTTATATTGCTTTAAAAATGGACGAGGTTCTTCAGTTTGAGCATGCCCCCCATCCTGTTGAGTTCAAAATGTATTACTCTGTATAATTATTTTATAAAATTGGAAAGTTCTTTGAAATGCTTGTTTTTAGAGTCCCTTAACAACTCAAAGACAAGCATTTCAAAGCTCAAAATATAAATATCATTTTGTCGTAATCTTTGTAACCCAAGAGCTTTATTGATTTCTGTTCTAGAGCCAACGCATTCATCTATTATAAAAACCTCATAACCATATTTCTTCAAATCTAAAGCAGTTTGTAAAATGCAAATGTGAGTTTCAATTCCACAGATAATGATTTGTGTAGTTTGGATAAAATTTTCTATTGATTTTTGTTTATTAAAAGGAAAACATGAAAATGAAGTCTTTTCTAATTTTTTACATTTTGAAGAATCAAGAACCTGCTTTAAGTTTTTAATCGTAGGACCTAGACCTTTTGGGTATTGTTCAGTATAAATTATAGGACACTCCATTATGGAGAAAACATTGAGTGCATTCAGTAGATAGAGATTTATTGTTTTGAAGCTAGCTATCTTACTAAATAATTTTTCTTGTACATCTACTATTAATAACGTGCAATCTGAGGAATCAACTAACATTAATTAATCGAATAAAGCGGTCTCTATCTGCTTTATTAAACCCTCTGATGTTGGGCTAGTCATGGATGAAAACCAGTTTATTATTTGGCCGTCTTTTCCAATAAGATACTTATGAAAATTCCATCTTGGCTGACCAATCACTGACACATTATTATTGATCCACTTGTAGATTGGGTGGGCAGCTTCACCTTTAATTTTTTGAATTGCTGACATAGGAAACTCAACTCCATATCTTATTTCACAAAACTGCTTAACATCTTCATCTTTTGATAATTCTTGATTAAAATCGTTTGTTGGGACTCCAAAGACAATTAGTCCATCATCTTTATATCTTTCATAGATCTTTTGCAAACCAGAATATTGAGGTGTGAATCCGCACTTAGAAGCAGTATTTACAAGTAGAACAACTTTATTTTTATAATCAGAAAAATTAATATTTTCACCAGAAATTGATTCTATAGAAAAATCGTGAAATAACTTTTCATCGGATTGTGATTTTGAAAAAAACATTACAGCTAAAATAAATAATAAAACTTTCATAATCATAATTTAATAAAAAATATTGAAAAATAAAGTAATATTTCTAAAATAAATTATGAAATTCTACAAATCATTCCAATCATTCATAATTTTTGCTTTTCTAGCTTCATGTGCAAGCGAAAGCTTAATCCCAGTCAAGGGGCCGGAAGGTGATCCTGGCCAAGAATTAAACTTTTCTCAATTTGATGATATACCTATTCCACTAAATTCTAAACTAATAAGAGAGGAATCCATTATAATTTCAAGGAAAGTTGGTTGGTCAGGTAGATTGGTTTTTAATACTAGTGAAAATCAAATTGAAGTTTTTGATTTCTTCAGAAATGAGTTACCCAAGTTTGGTTGGAAAAAAATTTCTGAAATTAGCTCAGAGAGCAGTTTACTAAATTACCAAAACAATCAAAGATTTGCATCAATTCAAATTTTCGAAAAAACTCTGTTTGGATCAAAGGTCAAAATTACAGTTACTGAAATAGATTAATCTATATAAATCTTAATAATTTATTTTACACGACTCAAACATCATTAACTACTTGACCCAACCAACTTGATTTTATGTCAAATGTAGTCTCGTTTCCATAAAATGATTCTTTATTAGCCAACCCAATAACATCATAAATAATCTGTTCAGGACATCCAATTTCTTTCAGTCTTTCAATAAGTGTATATTTGAATGAAATACATGTTTTTCCATTTGAAAACTTCTTTACTTTTTCATTTAATCTGGTTTCTAAAGCAAGAAAACTCTGTTTGTTATTAATGTATGAATTGAAAAAAAGAGAACCAGACTCAGAATTTTTATTTTTTTTAACTGAAAGTAAAGACAGTCCAACTAATGGAATCACTCTTCTTTTATATATATTATTTATGGATCTGAACTTATTTGATCTAATTACAATGTATGGATTATATTTACTAATTTTTACATCTTCATTAGCAAGTCCAATAATTTCAGCAAAAGAGCAACCTGTATCGTATATCAACCCACAAATTAAAGCCAGATCCGAATCATTTTCTAAACAGAATTTTTTAATTTTTGAAAGTTCATCTCTAGAAAATATTTGTCTTGTAAAAACTGATTTATTTTCTGGCCATTTAAGACCAGAAAAAGGATTTCTTTTGTCAATGGAATAATGATTAAAAACAACGTTAAACAAATTTTGAATATTAGATTGATTTCTTTTTCCTGTAGAAATTTTATTAATATTAACAAATTTATCCCTAAAGTTTCTTGCATCAATTGATGAGTATTCTGTTAAATGTTTATCACCACAAAACTCAATCATCATATCAACTGATTTTCTAATTGACTTTGACTTTTTTGATTCTTCAAAAATACATTTTAACTTTAGATATTCATTTAATACTTGACTCAGTAATGGATTTTTTTTTTCTTCTTCGAGAATTATATGATTAAGTTTTTGATTTGAATTTGAAGAGCCTTGAATTTTATAATGACTTATTAATTCTTTTTTTGAAAATAATACCTTATCTACTAGATCATCATAATCATCAATAAATTCCAAAGAAAATTTTTCAATATCAACTATTTTTCTTCCAAATATTTTTTTCAGATAAGTATCCGAATTTTTTTTTATTTCATTAAACATTTTCTTGTGTTCCAATGCTTGAAGTTTTGCTCTTTTTATTGCTGTTGGAACTTTATTGGTTTTTAGCGATATTTTTAGTGTTGATTTGCCTAGTATTTTGACCAACCTATTCGGAACAGCTCGTTGATACCAATACTGATTGCCATGTATATAGATATATTTCATTTCAAATCCTTGGTGCGGTCGAGAAGACTCGAACTTCCACAGGCAATTTGCCTACAACGACCTCAACGTTGCGCGTCTACCAGTTCCGCCACGACCGCTAGATAAATCTTAATCAAATTCAAGAATAATC
>MDTG01102986.1_pt1 | contig 16286 bp, 15 predicted proteins | sample 811421 | NCBI WGS metagenome assembly MDTG01 (sample SAMN05326645, study PRJNA326480) | marine metagenome | isolation source: seawater | place: Pacific Ocean: South East | collected 2011 | reverse complement strand
CCTTGCTGCATCAGCTATAGGAGATGCAAAATTTTTATATAAATGGAATGAAGATCATTCTTTTTTAAAAAGAAATGTTGATATTCATGATGTTGGTAATTCATCGCTATACTTACTCAGTGATTTAGCGGGTGGAGTTACCGGAGAAATACATTATGTCGATGCTGGATATAATAAAGTTGGCATGCCAGATCCAAAAAATATTACTTAACTTGCGAAATTCACATTACTAAATTGCACAAATAACTACTTTAATAAAAACAAAAAAGATTAAAAATATTAATTAATTATGAAAGATTTAAATAAAAAAGTAAGAGAAAAGTTTGATAATTTTTTTGACTGGATTAAAGGAGCACAACTTGTTGAGCTAAAATCTTGCAATCCCAAAGAAGATCCTATTAGACCTGAACTAACTAACAACTTTAGAACGAGTTATGGCCGAAAAATTTACGGTGTTAAATACAAAAATGAAATTTGTGCAATAATGTGCTTTGGTTTTACAAATGAAATTCCAAGATCAGTCAGAGAATTAGATTTAATGACAAAAGATGCTCATTTACAAAGTATTAGAAGGGATCAAAAAGTTGGTAAGATAGCCATAGCATATACTGTTTGGTCCAAGAAAAAAGGAGGTGGTAAATTAATTGTTAATGAGGTTTTTAAAAAAATAAAAAAATCTAATCACTTAAATAGATTGGTAACACTATCTCCTTTAACAGATATGGCAAGAAACTTTCACTTAAGGAATGGAGCTAAAGAGTTACAAGTTAATGATGAAACACAAAATTTTGAGTATAAAATATGAATTATTTAAGCTACTGCTTGTTTGATTGAAAGCTTAACTTTGCCTCTGTCGAATCCAAGAACTTTTACTGATACTTCATCACCTTCTTTTACAACATCAGTTACTTTTGCTACTCTTTTCCCTGCTAATTCAGAAATATGAACTAGACCATCTTGCTTTCCAAGAAAATTAACAAATGCACCAAATTCCATAATTTTTACAACTTTACCTTTATATATTTTTCCTACCTCAGGTTTAGCTATTAAACCTTTTATAATTTCTAATGCTTTATTTCTTGACTTTTCGTCTGGTGCTGCAACCGTTACTTCGCCAGTGTCTTTAACGTCTACTTTTGCACCAGAGGTTTCGACGATTTCTCTTATAGTAGCACCGCCTTTTCCGATGACTGTTGCGATATCTTTTTTATCAACTTTTATCGTTTCCATTTTTGGTGTATGTTTTGAAAATTCTTTTCTAGACGATTTAATAGCTTTATTCATTTCTCCTAAAATGTGTATTCTTCCCTCTTTAGCCTGGTTTAAAGCTTGTTCCATTATTTCAAAAGTAATACCAGTAATTTTTATATCCATTTGTAAAGATGTAATACCGTCTTTAGTACCTGCTACTTTAAAATCCATATCCCCTAGATGATCTTCATCCCCTAAAATATCTGATAATACAGAAAATTTTTCACCTTCCTTGATTAAGCCCATGGCTATTCCTGCAACTGGCTCTTTTATGGGCACACCAGCATCCATTAATGAAAGAGATGTTCCACAAACTGTAGCCATAGAGGAAGAACCATTCGACTCTGTAATTTCTGAAACAACTCTCAATGTGTATGGAAAGTTTTCTTTAGATGGTAGCGACGAATTTATTGCTCTCCAAGCTAACTTTCCATGGCCTATTTCTCTTCTACCAGTTCCAATTCTTCCACACTCACCAACTGAAAATGGAGGAAAATTATAATGAAGCATGAAACCTGATCTTTGCATACCTTCCAAACTTTCCAGTCTTTGTTCGTCATCAGTCATTCCTAGTGTAGTTACTACTAAAGCTTGGGTTTCACCTCTTGTAAATAAAGCAGAGCCGTGAGTTCTTGGTAAAACACCTACTTCGCAGGCAATTTTTCTTACATCACTCAAACCTCTTCCATCTATTCTTTTTTTGTCTTTTAAAATAGCTGTTCTTACGATATCTTTTTCTAGTGACTTTAATTGAGACATTACTTGATTTTCTGAAATATTTTCATCGTCCTTAAACATTTCTTTACATTTAGTGTCAATTTCAGAAATAGCTGTCGATCTTTTCTTTTTGTCAATTTCTTTAAAAGCTTTCCGTAGGTCATTCTCAAACTCTTTAGATATTTTTTTCTTTAAATCTGAGTAATCAATCTCCTCTATTTCCCATTTTGGTTTACCTGTTTTTTTTGCAAGCTTATCTATCATTTCTATGATTGGAACAAAGTTTTCATGACCAAATTTGACAGCATCTAACATAATTTTTTCCGACAAACCCGAAGTTTCTGACTCAACCATCAAAACAGCATCTTTAGTTCCAGCTACAACTAAATCTAATTGCGATGTTTTTAATTCTTCTATAGATGGGTTTAATAAAAATTTTCCATCTTTGTATCCTACTCTGCTAGCTGCTATTGGGCCTTGAAATGGTAATCCTGAAATTGCTAGAGCTGCAGAAGATGCAATGATGGATATTATATCTGGTTGATTTTCCCCATCATAAGAAAGTACAGTCGGTAAAATTTGAACTTCATTTAAAAAGTTAGATGGAAATAGAGGTCGAAGTGGTCTATCTATAAGTCTAGATATTAAAGTCTCAGCTTCAGTAGGTCGTGCCTCTCTTTTAAAATATCCCCCCGGTATTTTTCCAGCTGCATAATATTTTTCCTGATAATTTACCGACAATGGAAAATAATCTTGACCATCATTGACTTTTTTTGCTCCAACGGCAGTAGCTAACACAACAGTTTCGCCAACGGTAGCTATTATTGCTCCGTCAGCTTGTCTTGCTACTTTGCCAGTTTGTAAAGTAATTTTTTTTCCACCAATTTCTAATTCTTCTTTGAGTTCTTTAAACATTATTTCCTTAAATTTAATTTTTTAATTAATTTATCGTAAGAATCTGGATTTTTTTTCTTAAGATAGCTCAAAAGTTTCTTTCTTTTATTAACAGATTTTGAAAGACCAATTGTAGAGTGTTTATCTTTCTTAAATTTTTTAAAATGAATAGATAATTTTTCAATTTTATTACTAAGTAGACCTACTTGTATCTCTGTTGAGCCAACATCATTTTTATGTATAGCCAAAGAACTAATTATATCTTTTTTTTTCTGTTTCATTTTTTTTATTTTCTTTAATTAATTTTTCAATTTTTTCCGCATATTCAAAAGAATTATCTTCGATGAAAACTAGTTTAGGAAGAAATTTTAAACTTAATTTTTTTGAAAGCACTTTTCTAACAACATGCGAGTTCTCAGTCAAGGTTTCAACTGTTTCTTTCATATCAACACCCCCAAGTGGAATAACATAAACCCTTGCAGTTTTTAGATCAGGCGTCATTCTTACCTCAGTAACTGTAATAAATCTTGAATTAATTGAGGATATTTTCATTTCATTTTTAATAAATATCTCTCCAATACTCTGCTTCACAAGTTCGCCTACTCTTAATTGCCTCTGGGAATAACCTTTATTTGCTAAATCTCTATTCATTATATTGTTCTCTCAATCTTTTCTAGCTGATAAGACTCTATGATATCTTTTTCTTTAAAATCTATAAAATCCTTTAAACTGATACCACATTCTAGACCATTTTTAACTTCTTTGACTGCATTTTTTTCTCTAAAAATGCTTAATATTTCTCCATCGTATATAACAGATCCATCTCTAACTATTCTAGCCTTGGACTTACTTTGAATCTCTCCGTCTATAACTTTTGATCCTGCAATTTTCCCAAATTTTGAAACTTTAAATATTTTTTGAACCTCAGCAGATCCTAATGGTGTTTCTTTTGTTTCAGGCTCTAGCAATCCTGAAAGTTTTTTTTCAATATACTCTATCGCTTCATAAATAATATTAAAATACTTAATTTCAATCTTTTGCTCTTCCGATATTTTTTTTGCTTCTCTATTAGCCTTAACATTAAAACCTATCAAAACGGCATGAGATGCTTTAGCTAATGATAAATCTGTCTCATTAATCATTCCAATATCAGAAAGGATAATTTTAGTTTTAACTTCTGGATGTTCTATTTTTTCTATTGCCATTTTAATTGCCTCGCTTGATCCATGAACATCTGATTTTATAATCACATTCAACTCGCTTTTTTCTGTTCCTTTATCGAAAAGTGTTGATTTATCATTTAATAATATTTTCTTTTTAGAAGAAGAGTCCTGATTAAATTCGGAAATTTCTTTAGCTTTATTTTCATCTACTGTTACTAAAAATTCTGCTCCAGCATAAGCTACATCATTCATACCTAATATCTCTACTGGCATTGAGGGTAAGGCTTGATCAATTACTTTTCCTTCATGATCAATCATTGCTCTTACTTTCCCCCACGTTTTTCCTACAACAAAAAAATCACCTTTTTTTAGTTTTCCATTAGAAATAAGAACTGTCGACACAGGTCCTTTGCCTTTATCGATTTTTGACTCTATAACTACTCCTGTAGCTAAATCAGAAATTGAAGCTTTTAAATCCAGTAATTCTGACTGAAGCAAAATACTTTCTTTGAGTTTATCTAAATTTATTTTTTTGAGCGCTGATACCTCTACAAATAAAGTATCACCGCTAAGCTCTTCTGCTACTAGCTCGTATCTCATTAAATCGTTTTTAATTTTTGTAGTATTTTTGTTTGGTAAATCACATTTGTTAATTGCAACTATTATTGGAACTTTAGCAGCCTTCGCATGTTTAATCGCCTCAATTGTTTGAGGTTTAATACCATCATCTGCGGCTACAACTAAAACTACTATATCAGTTATTTTTGAACCTCTGGCTCTCATTTCTGTAAATGCTGCGTGACCCGGTGTATCTATAAAAGTAATGGTTTGATTGTCTTTTGTATTTACTTGATAAGCCCCTATGTGTTGTGTAATTCCACCGTATTCTCCTTGAACAACATTTGACTGCCTAAGAGAATCTAACAATGAAGTTTTTCCATGATCGACGTGGCCCATTATTGTTACAATTGGTGGTCTTTTTTTTATTTCTCCACTCATAGCTTTCGTTTTGGAAATTTCCTTAGATGCAGACGTTTCCAGAATGGCAGTATGACCGAACTCTTTAACAATATATTCTGCAGTATCTTTATCTATTGTGTGGTTTATAGTAGCTATTACTTTCATATTTAATAAAAATTTAATTATATCATTCGATTTTTCTGCCATCCTATTAGATAGCTCTTGAATTGTTATTTGTTCAGGTATTTTTACCTCTCTAATAACTTTTTTATATTCTTTTTTTTCTTCACTTTCTGGGTTATTTTTTTTCTCTTTCAACCTGGCCCTTTTCACCGCTGCCAAACTTCTTTGCTTAATTTCGATTTCTTCCACGTTTAAAGCCCTAGAAACTGTTAACTTAAAATCTCTTTTATCAATTGGAGTTTTTAATTTAAGCTTACTTTTACCTGTAGGCTTCTCTTCCTTTTTTTTTATAAAAGCTTTAGTTGCTTGCTGTTCTATAAATTTACGACTAAATTTTTTATTTCTAGGATCAATTACATTTATCTTTGAAGATAAGTTGTTTCTATTATTCTTTGATTTGTAAGTATTTTTTTTATCATTTGAAATAGAAAAAGATTGTTTGTTTTGATTTTTTTGAAAAGAACTTGTATCAATTTTTTTTTTAAAATTTGATGCAATTGTAAGTGTCTTCTTTTTTTCTTTATTTTTATCCATAATTTACTTAAATACAATCTCTCTAGCTGACATAATCAATTGATCAGCTTCTTCTCTAGTTAGTGAAAATTCTTCTAGATACCCTTGTAATCTAACTTTTTTACCTTTAACTTCATCATATCCACCTACTAATTCGTCAGTAGAAAGGTCGGCAAATTCAGACAGTGTTTTAATATTTTTCTGACCAAGTATAACCAACATACCTTGGGTCATACCTTTAAGATTTGTAAGCGCATCCTCTACACCCAGCTCTTTTAATTTTTTCCCAACTTCCTCTTTCACTTTTACTAAACTTTCTTTTGATCTCGTTATTAACTCTTTAGCAGTGTCCTCGTCGATAGCTTCTATTTTGGCGATATCATCTGGAGCTGATTGTGAAATATCTTCAATAGTTTGGAAACCTTCCGATACTAAAAGTTGACCTAGTGTCTCATCGACTTCAAGATTTTTAATTAGATTTTCAGTTTTTTCTTTAAAGTCAGCTTGTCTTCTATCAGAATCTTCCTTATCTGTTAAAATATCAATTTCAAAATTTGTTAGCTTTGAAGCTAGTCTAACATTTTGTCCTCGTCTACCTATGGCTTTACTCAAGTTTTCTTCACTTAAAATAACATCAATTTTTTTATTTGATTGATCTATTAAAACTTTTTGTATCTCCGCTGGCGATAAAGATTCTGATATTAAAGTCGGTAAATCTTCAGTCCATTTAATTATATCAATTTTTTCTCCATGAAGTTCATTTACTATTGTTTGGACTCTACTACCTCTCATGCCCACGCACGCTCCAACAGGATCTATAGAAGTATCTTTAGAGTAAACACAAATTTTAGCTCTGCTTCCTGGATCTCTTGCGACTGATTTAATTTCTATTATACCCTCATATATTTCAGGAACTTCTTGAAAAAATAATTTTGCAAGAAACTGCGGATGAGCTCGTGATAAAAATATTTGATGTCCTTTTAACTCTTTTTTTACTTCGTAACAGTAAGCTTTAACTCTATCTCCAGTTTTAAGTATTTCTCTAGGTATTAGTTCATCTTTTTTGATAACACCTTCGGCTTTACCTAGATCAACTATAACATTTCCATATTCTAGTCTCTTAATTATTCCACTTAAAATTAATCCTTGTTTATCTATAAAGTCAGCATATTGTCTATTTTTTTCAGCTTCTCTAACCTTAAAATTAATTACTTGCTTTGCACTTTGAGCAGCTATTCTACCAAAGTCTATTTGGGGTAAATCTTCATAGATTTTGTCGCCAACCTTTAATACTTCATCCTTTTTTTTGGAGTCGCTATTAGCATCTTTTAAAGTAATCTCTCGACTTGGATCTTCGACATTTTCTACAATTTCTAATACTTTCTGAATATTTATTTCTCCTGTTTCCCTATTAATTTTAACAAAAATATTGTTGTTATGCCCAAATTTTGTTAATGCAGCTTTCTCTATTGCACTCTCCATTGATCCAATGACTATCTCTTTGTCGATAGATTTTTCATTAGCAACCGCATCTACTATTCTGAGTAACTCTAATTTATCTAAACCTCTGTTAAGCATTTTATTTCACCAAAAAAAAATGGGCTTAAGCCCATTTTGTAATTATTAAAAATTTTACTCTTTTTAATAAATATTTAAGGTTTTTTCAAGATTACTGTTTAAAAATAGATGTTTTATCTGTTTTTTCCCAAGAAAATTCACCTTTACTTGTGGGTTTTCTTCCAAAATGGCCGTAAGAGGATGTTAACTCATAAATTGGCTTATTTAATCCTAGCATTTCTCTTATTCCTCTTGGGGACAGATCAAAATTATCGATTATTTTTTTTTCAATAGCTTTAGTTTTTTCATCATCTTCTTTATCTAACTTAACGTATATGGATAAAGGTTTAGAAACTCCTATAGCATAAGATAATTGTATCAAACATTTTTCACTCACTCCTGCTGCAACTATATTTTTTGCTAAGTATCTAGAAGCATATGCTGCCGATCTATCTACTTTTGTAGGATCCTTACCTGAAAACGCTCCTCCACCATGAGGAGCCGCACCACCATATGTATCAACAATAATTTTCCTGCCTGTTAAACCTGTATCACCATCAGGTCCACCTATTATAAATTGACCGGTAGGATTTATATAAACTTCATTGTTATTTAAACTTTTTAATAAATTTTTTGGTATAGCTTTTTCAATATAAGGATAAATTAAATCTTTTACTTTTTCTTGATTAAGATCTTTTGAATGTTGTGAAGATATTACAATAGAAGTAACTCTAATCGGTTTATTATTTTCATACTCCATTGTAATTTGGCTTTTAGAATCTGGTTCTATTCCTTTAAGCACACCTGATTTCCTGTCTTCTGCCATTAATCTTAAAATTTTATGCGAATAATAAATAGGCGCTGGCATTAATTCATCAGTCTCTTTACATGCGTAACCAAACATTATACCTTGATCACCAGCCCCTTCGTCCTTGTTATCTTTTGAATCTACTCCCATCGCTATATCTGATGATTGTCCGTGTAAATGAGATTCAATTTTTGTAGTATTTTTCCAAGAGAAACCTTCTTGATCGTATCCAATATCTTTAATACAGTCTCTGACTTTTTGAATAAGTTCTTCTTTTGATATGTCTGGTCCTCTTGTTTCTCCAGCAAGAACAACTTTATTTGTTGTTGTCAATGTTTCACAGGCAACTCTAGAGTATGGATCTTTAGAAAGATAAGTATCAACAACCATATCTGATATTCTGTCACAGACTTTGTCCGGATGCCCCTCTGAGACTGACTCACTAGTAAATAAAAAATTATTATTTTTCATTTTTTTTATAATAAATAAAGATAAAAATATTTGTAATTAAAAGAGAAAAAAATATCAAATCATTTCTGTGACCTGTTTTTTTTTGTAAGATAGGTAATTTATATTCTAAATTACCCGATTCATTAGTTTTTAAGCTTTTGATGACTTGTCCTTTATTATTAACTATTACGCTTATACCTTTATTAGCGGACCTAAGCACATAGGTATCGTTTTCTATTGCTCTAAAAATTGTTTTAGAAAAATGTTGATAAGGGCCAATTGAGTCCCCAAACCAAGCATCTTCCGATATATTTATTATCAGATTATTAAATTCCGCTTTTTGTACAAGTTCTGGAAATATAATTTCGTAACAAATTAATGGTAAAATAGAAAAACTTTCATAATTAAATATGTTAATTTTTTTTCCACGACTAAATGAACCCATTCCCTCTGTTATCTTCTTTAGACCAAATTTTTCAAATATTTTATGCATAGGTAGAAATTCACCGAATGGAACAAGTTTGATTTTGTTGTATTGGAATACTTTTTCTAATTTATTATTTAAAACTAAAAAACTATTAAAGATTTTTTCATTTTCATCTATGGTGTTTGTGCCTAGTACAACTAAATGATTATTTGAAAAATTTTTTTTAAAAATTAATCGATAATCTAAAAAATCGGAGTAAAATTTTCCAGATAAAACACCCTCTGGCCAAATAAAAATAGTTTTTTTACCTAAATCTGGATCACTCAATTTGATAATTCTATCAACTCTTTTATCGAGATCTTCTTTATCCAGATTATATTTCATACTGAAGTTAGGAGAAATAATTTTAATATTAATATATTCGCTTTTAGCTAATGCTTTTTCTACCATTAAATTATTTTTGTTAATAATATAATTCCCATAAATATAATTAAGAAAAAATATTAATAAGCCAATAAATAAGATTAAGAACTTGTATTTCTTTAAATTAAAAAAAAATACACAAGGTAATGAAAATAATAGTATTGATAAAAAATTAAAAGAAAAAAACCCCAACGGATTTAATATTTGTAGAACTTCTGTAAACCAAGACCAGCTGTAAGACCATAAATTCCAAGGAAACCCGGATAATATTTTTGCTCTTAAATAGTCAAATAAAGAAAAAATAGTAGAAAAAAGTAGTAAAGAGTACATGTTTTTTTTTAAGAAAGGTCCGCAAGTTAAAGTTGCAATTCCAAAAAATAAACCTAATAAAATTGGTAAAAGTAAAATAGTAAAAGGTATTAAATTTTTAAAGTTTTCATCAAAATTTAACGAATTTGAAATCCAAAAAGTCCCTGATAAAAAAAAACCTATTCCAAAAATGTAACCAACAAAAAAAATATTTCTCAGATAAGGTTTTTTTCTGTAAATACTTTTGGATTTTTTATTAATTTCACAAAGTATATAAAAAATTATAGGAAAAATAATAAAGTTAATTAAAGTAATATTAAACGGTTGAAAAGAGAGCGTAGAGATACATCCCAGAAAAAATGGAATAATAAAAACTAATAAAAAACGACTATTGCTAATTAGTTGAAGCATTCTATGTTAATTTGTTCAAGAATTTTTTTTCCAACAGACTCATCTTTTTAAAATCTATATTTTTTTTATGTCTGTAACCAAATAAATGCAGTAATGCATGAATCCAGAGTTTATTTAAGTGCTGTGTGAATTGTTCTTTTTCTGAATTTTTCTGTAATTTGTAATAATTGATTATAATATCTCCCAGATATACAACCTTTTCTTTTTTAATTATTTTATTTAATTTTTTTTTTTCATAAAAAGGAAAAGACAAAACATCAGTGGATTTATTCTTTTTTCTGAATTTCTTATTTAATAGTCTGATAGAATTTGAATTAGATAATAATATGCTTAAATTAAATTTGATTTTTTTTTTAAAAAATTTGTCATTTTCTATTTTTTTTATTTTTTTTTTTAAATATTCCTCAGGATTATTTAAATATTTAAACCATTTTTTTTCTTTAACAATAACATTAATTTTAATCATTAATATTTTTGTTATATGCTTGTATTATTTTTGTTACCAAGGGATGTCTTACGACGTCTTTGTGATCAAATTCAATTATTTTAATTTCTTTAACTTTATTTAAAATTTTTTTTGATTTAATTAATCCAGAATGTGATTTATTCATTAAATCAATTTGAGAGGGGTCACCATTAACAACAATTTTGGAGTTTTCCCCGATTCTGGTTAAAAACATTTTAATTTGTGTTAAGGTTGCGTTTTGTGCTTCATCTAAAATTGCAAAGGAATTTTTTAATGTTCTTCCTCTCATAAATGCTAAGGGAGCTATTTCTATTTCACCCGACTCAATTTTTTTATTTATTTTTTCAAATCCAAATAAATCGTACAATGCATCGTATAATGGTCTTAAATATGGATCTACTTTTTCTTTCATGTCACCAGGCAAGAAACCAAGTTTCTCTCCGGCTTCTACGGCCGGCCTAGAGAGAATTACTTTTTGAACTCTTTTTTCTAATAACATTGTCATTGCTACTGATACAGCCAAAAAACTTTTACCTGTACCCGCTGGACCTAAGGCCATTGTAATATCATTATGTGTTAAAGCTTTAATATAATCCGATTGTTTCTTTGAACGTGCAATAACTGTTTTTTTTGGGGTTTTAATCAATTGCTCAAGGTTATGAACTTTAGCTTTATATTTTAAATCTTTGTTTGCTTTTACAGAAAGTGATAAATCTTGATCTTCTATGATTTTTGTTTTCAAATACTTATTTATTAGAAATTTAATTGCTTCTGAGGTGTTATTTACATAATTTTTGTTACCTTTTATTGTTATTGAATTACCTCTAAAAAATATTTTAGTTTTTGTTAATTTTTCTAACTCGTTTAAATTTTTATTAAATTCACCTACTAAAGAAATCAAAATCTCATTATTGTGAATCTTTATATTTATTGTTTCATTATCAATTTTTTTAAGACTAAAAGTCTGCTCTAAATTTTCAATTCTAGACATTATGCTGCAATATTGTCACTTTCTATAAGTTCCCCAAAAATTGTTTGTTTATTGAATTCTTTAACTATAACGTTTTTTTCTAACCCTATTAAATCTTTTTGACTTCTTATAACAACGGAATTTTGAAATTCATCTCTGCCAAAGTATTTATCTATTCCAATCTTATTTTCAAATAATATTTTTAACTTCTTGGTTAATAAAGATTTTTTATATTCAAATTTTACTTTTTCCGCAATATTTTGAAATGATAACAATCTCTTTTTAGCTATTTCATCGTCTACTAGCTTTAATTCACTCGCTGGAGTTCCAGGTCTTGGGCTGAATACAAAAGAATAGGAGTTAATGAACATTACTTCTTGCATCAGTTTACAAGTCAATTTGAAATCCTTTTCATCTTCTCCAGGATAAGCAATTATAAAATCGCTTGTAAATTTAATTCTTGAATTTTTTTTCTTCAGTTTTTCTGTGATTTCTAGATATTCTTTAATATTGTGTTTCCTATTCATAGATTTAAGTATTTTATCTGAACCAGATTGCACAGGTAAATGAAGAAGGGGCATAAGCTTTTCACAACTTACATATGTTTCTAATAGGTCTTCTGTCATATCTTTTGGATGTGAAGTAGTATATCTAATTCTTTTGAGTTCTTTTTTTTCGTTTAATTTTACTATTATGTCAGATAATTTTTTATCTTTATATTGATACGCATTAACATTTTGTCCAATTAGTGTAATCTCTTTTGATCCGTTTGATATCAATTGATCAGCTTCCTTTATAATGTCATCAAAGTTTCTAGAGTACTCGGGGCCTCTAGTGTATGGTACTACACAGAATTTGCAAAATTTATCACAACCTTCTTGCACTGTTAAGAAAGATGAAATATTAGAGTCTTTATTTTTAATCAATTTTAATTTGTCAAATTTATCTATCACATTAAAGTTAGTTTGTTCGTATCTTTTGTTTTTAGTTTCAATATTTTTAATTATATTATTAATTGTGTGATAAGATTGAGGACCAATAACAGCATCAACATATTTTTCATTTTTTAATATCAAATCACCTTCAGCTTGAGCTACACATCCAGTAATTATCAATATTGGTTTCTTTTTATTTTTAAAATTTTTTTTTACTCTTCCAATATCGTGAAAAACTTTTTCAGTAGCTTTTTCTCTTATGTGGCATGTATTTATAATGTAACAGTCTGCTTTTAATTTATCTTCAGTTGGGTAATAATTAATTTTTTTAGTTATATCCAAAATACGATTGCTATCATATTCATTCATTTGACACCCAAAAGTTTTTATGAATATTTTTTTTTTCAAATTATTTTTTATTTTTTGATCCATAAAGTTCTAATTTATGATCAACTAAATTATAACCTAATTTTTTTGCAATTCTAATTTGTAATTCTTCAATATCTTTATCTACAAATTCTATTATTTCCCCAGTGTTTATATCTATTAAATGATCGTGATGCTGATCGGTTGAGGGTTCGTATCTAGATTTACCCTCCTTAAAATCATGCCTCTCTATAATTCCAGACTCTTCGAATAATTTTAATGTTCTATACACCGTCGCTATACTAATTTTTTTATCTACCAAACTTACCCTTTTATGAAGCTCATCTACATCAGGATGATCTTTAGACCCAAAAGTAAGCTTAGACTCTGACATAACTTTTGCTATTACTCGCCTTTGCTCTGTCAGCCTAACCCCTTTTTGTTTACATTTTTCCTCAATTACACTCATATTATTTTTATATTATTGATAAATCGGGTTTATCAATTTATTTTTTAATTGTTTATTTTTTATTAAAATCTCAATATTTTCAAGTTTTAATTCTGACATTTGATCATTTTTAAAGCCATAGAGTTTACACCCATGTACAATTTTAATTCCTTTAGCCACAGATATTGATATTCTTATAGAGGAATAGCTACCTGGCCCCATATTTACTATTATTGAGTATTTGTTGCTAAATCTTACTTTATATTTGTTCATTAGACAGATAATATTACTAACAAGAAGGTTGTTTGAATTAATATTGTTTTGTAATTTTTCTTTAAAGAATTTATTATCAATTTTAAGACCTATTAAATTTTTTTTACCAGTGCAACTTATTATTAAAAAATTATTAATCATTTTTTTATTTTATTTCTCTATTTTAACTAATTCGAATTCAGAAGTATCGGGTATAGACGACTTTGGCATTATTTCTATAATGTATCATCGATTTGAGGAAAATAAATACCCTTCTACTAATATAAGAATGAAAAAATTTAAAGAACATTTAGAAATGATTACAAAAAACGGCATTAAATTTGTTAATCCCTCTAATTTTGAGGATGAACTAAATAATAACAAAAAACAAAGAAAAGTCCTACTCACTATAGATGATGGATACGAGTCTTTTTATAATAACGCTTGGCCAATATTAAAAGATATGAAGATTCCATTTATTTTGTTTGTTAGCACTAGGGAAGTTGGAAAAAAAGGTTATATGAATTGGGAAAATATTAAAGAGTTAGAAAAATATGATTTCGTAGAGATAGGGAATCATAGTCATACTCATGAATATCTTATCGATTATACAAATGCTGAAATAGAAAAAGATTTAAAAAAATCTATAGATATTTTTAAAGAGAATCTTGGAAAAAATTCATTATTTTTCTCATATCCATTTGGTGAGTATAGTACAAGTTTGAAAAAAATTGTAATTAAATTTGGATTTAAGTATGCTTTTGGTCAACATTCAGGAGTAGTTGATTATACTAAAGATTTATTTGAAATGCCTAGATTTCCAATTAATGAAAAGTACGGAGAGACTGAAAGATTTAAAACAATTCTTAAAACTTTACCGTTTCCATTTAAATCAATTGAACCAGAGGACAAATATATAAGTAATAAAAATAACCCACCAAAAGTGAGTATTCAATTTTATGATAATATGAAAAATCTCAAAAATATAAATTGTTTCTCCAACGAAGAAGATAAATGGAGAAATTCTAAAATTAATTTCAGTGCTGATAAAAATCTAAATATAATTTTAGAGGGAAAGTTTATTACGGAGAGGGGTAGAATTAATTGTTCTTTAAGAGAAGATAATGGATTTTATAGATGGCTTGGAATTCAATTTGTAGTTAAAGAAAAATAGTTTAAAGTTGAATATCTTTTTTAACAACTGAATTAGTCAACTGAACAGTTTCAAAGTCTGACAAATCATTTTGTTTAATAATTTGTTCGAGAATTTGTGTGTATTCTTTTCCAGTCTGAGCATATCTGTCTAGAGTATCTGTTAAATCTAGCCCTTTAATTTTTCTATTTCTTTTTCTATAATTATGTCTTTTTTCTCGGAATTCTGTATAACCTTTATGAGTATTTAAATTATTTTTGTAAGCTTTAACAGAAGCCCTTAGTATTGGAAATCTTAAAATTTTATGACCTTCGTTTTTACCTTTGTTCAAGGGTTCAATACCTTGACCTGTCCATGTCCACTGACCAAATATTGCATTCCCCTCTAAAGCAAATCTAGAAGTGCCCCAACCACTTTCTTTTGCTGCTTGAGCTAATGCGATAGAGACAGGTATTATATCCATTCTTTTGTTTAACTCTGAAATATCAGAATTTTTCACTTTGTATTCTCTTAATTTTAATCTTAACCAAGATTTTTCTTTATCAGTAGTCATTTTTTTCGAAGTTATTCTTTTTAATTTTAGTTTATCATCTAAAATTTTGTCGTTTTCAGCAACTACTAAAGGTAAAACAATTTTTATAAATGTTTCTTTTTTAAGTTTGGTATCTTTTATTTCATCTAAATCTTTAGGAAACTGAGTGAAGTATATTGGTTTAACTCTTTTTTGGTATCTTACAGTCTTCAAATCATATTCAACGTCTTCGAACAAACTTAATACGGTTTCTGTTTTAATATTTAAATTTGGTAGTACCAGTTCAGTAACTTGACTTGGAGATTTTTCTTTTTTTGGTTCAGGTTTTTTTACCTGTTTTTGTTCCTCTTTTTTTTTTGGTTTCTTTTTTATTTCTTTCTTTACTTCTTTTTTTTGTTTTTCAGTTTTTTGTGGTTTATCTTTCTCAACTGGAGTTAATTGAGTTAAATTATTTCCGTCATAGTTTTCTTTTATAGTATAAAAAGATATACCGATAGCACACGCAACTACTACAATACCAAAACCTTTGATTAACTTGTTAGTTTTTGTTTTCTCAATCTCAGAAGTATAGAAACTGCTAAACGTATCTACCAATGCATTCGATATGAAATTTGAAACAGTATTAAATACTTTAGGAATTGTATTTAAAATGCCAAGTCCTAAATTACCTAAATTTCTCCATAAGCTTATAAAGAAATTTCCAACACCTCCAGTAGTATTATCGTAAAGTCCTGTGGCCCCTTTTTTCGTTCTTTTGAAAAATTTTCCTACTCCGTCACTTGTATCGCTATAAATTCCCGAAACCCCTTTTCCTGCTTTTGAAATAGGATTTGAGATGCTTCTCTTAAAAAAGCTCACATTGAAATCTTTTGGTATTGGAACGTTGTTTTTTTTAAGAATATGTTCGATTTGATGTGTGGTTAAATTTTTTTTTCGTTTAATATAATTTTGAACTTCAGATATTTTATATATTTGAGCTAATTCTAATAACTTATCTCTGTAACTTAAATTTTTTTTCATCTAAATTGCTTCTACTGAGTTAACTTCTTTTACATAATGTTTTAGTAAATTTTGTACACCTTGTTTTAAAGTCATAAT
>MDTG01158606.1_pt1 | contig 16290 bp, 20 predicted proteins | sample 811421 | NCBI WGS metagenome assembly MDTG01 (sample SAMN05326645, study PRJNA326480) | marine metagenome | isolation source: seawater | place: Pacific Ocean: South East | collected 2011 | reverse complement strand
ATTTTGTTTTGTTTTATTTTGGTTGTTATCTAAGTTTTTTGTTGCATTCATATCATCATTAACATGATCACATTTTAAACATGCCAATGTATCAATAGGAATAACCCTATCTTGTGATTCCCCGGTAATAAATCTACTAATCTTTCTTAAAAAGAATACTGGTCTAAATTTATCATTACCACATTCTTCACAAAGAATAGCTGTTGTATTATTAGGATCTATGTTAATGTTTACTTTTTCTTGATTCATTTACTTTGAAATTAAATATATGATTGCTAATATAAACATTCCTAGTAAACTAAAAAATGCTCCTTGTGCAGATGATTCATATTGTTTTTCAGACCTTCCTTGTCTATATTCAATATCTTCTTTTGTCATTTTTTTCATAAATCTAATTTATTATTATATGCAAAAATTCTATTTAGTTTAAGAAATGATTTTTAACTTTTTCTAAATCTTCTTTAGTATCAATACCTTTGTAACTTCCTAATGTTACTACATAAGAAAACCTTATATCATTATCTAACCACCTTAATTGTTCTAATCTTTCAACAATTTCATTAGAAGTTTCAATCATTACCTTTTTATTTATCCTTTGTAACATTTTACGGTCAAATGCATAAACTCCTATGTGTCTTTTTAACCAAATGCTTGAAGTAGAAATAGGACTTCTTGTAAAAAGTTTAATTTCATTATCTTCAATGTATGCCTTTACAGTATTTCTATCTCTCATTTGATCTTTTTCTAAACTACCTACTAATGTTGCTATTTTAAAAGGATCATCTTTAATTACATTAATCAAAGAATTTATATCTTGTACATTAATTGTAGGCTCATCTCCCTGAACATTAATGACATATCTATAATCATCTTTAAATTCTTCATAAGCTTCAATAACTCTGTCTGTACCTGTTTCATGCCAAGGTTTAGTATTTACTGCTTTACCTCCAAACCCTCGAACATTTTCTATTATTCTATAATTATCTGTTGCAACTACTATTTCATCTACGTCGGTAGCTTGTACAGCTTCATAGACTCTTTGTATCATTGTCTTACCACAAATATCAGCCAAAGGTTTTCCAGGAAACCGAGTAGACCCAAACCTAGCAGGTATAATTGCAATTACTTTGTTATCTTTTCCCATTTTCCATTTGTTAATAATCTAAAAGATCCTACATAAGGTTTGTCCCATTCATCTGGTGAAATAAGACTTAACCATAAACTTTTATCTTCTCTTTCATATAAATGATAGTCATGACCTACTATAGGTTGAAAAGAATAATCAGCTTCATAAACTAATTTAGTCCAATTATATTCTTCGACTAATTTTTTATACTCTTCTTTAAGTTCATTGAGTCTTCCTTTAAAAAAATTGCTAGCATTAATACTTGGTATGTTGTCTAATTTTATAGGTTCAAAACCTTGGCTTCCTACTGATGTTGGATAAGGTTTTAAGTGAGCATCAAACTTTTGAAGATCTTCATTATATACTATATTGTCAGGGTACTTCTTTTTCATAAACAGCTAAAATATCTTGATCCTCTATCACATAAGATTGTTATCGCATTCTTTTTATTGTTATCTCTTAACCATTGAAATGAAGCAAACACATTAGATCCGGCAGAGATTCCTACAAATAGCCCGTATCTTAATGCCAAGTGTCTTGCGATTATTTTAGCACACTCAGTTTTAACTGTTCTTACTTCATCAACAAAATCTAAGTCTACTAGAAATTTACTACCATCACCTATTCCTTGTATTCCATGTAAGCCTGGTTCACCGCCTGACATAACAGGGCTTTCAGCTGGTTCTACTGCTACTACTTTCATATCAGTCCAATTCTTTTTTAAGAATTTACCTGCACCCATTATAGTTCCACCTGTGCCTGTTCCTGAAATAAATACATCCGGGTTTTCTTGTAATAAATTATTGTATTCTCTTTTTATTTCTGGTCCTGTGTTTTTGTAATGAGCTTCTATATTTAAAGGATTATGAAATTGATTACAATTAAACCAACCCATCTTTTCACACATCTCATCTCTTACTCTTATTGCATTATCAAAGTCTCCTTCTTTAACTTCTATCAAATGAGCTCCATAAAACTTCATCATTCTCTTTCTTTCTTCTGACATATTTGAAGGCATAATGATTGTCATCTGGTAACCTCTTTCAGCAGCTAACATTGCAAAAGATATGCCAGTGTTTCCAGATGTTGCTTCACAAAGTACATCACCCTTTCTAATTAAACCTTTCTTTTCTGCATCATTTAAAATATAGGTTGCCATTCTATCTTTTACTGAACCACTAGGATTCATAAATTCTGCTTTACCCCAAACTGTATATCCTGCTAACCTAATAGGTATTAAAGGTGTGTTTCCAACATTATCAGATAATTTCATTATATGTAAATTAATTTAGATTCATCAATAAAAGAAGATTCAGAAATTGAAGGTTTCTGTAACCTTTTAACATTTGACCATAAGACTTCACCTTTAATATCATTTTCGTTAAATTTAGAAGTTAATAAGTGTGAATGTGTTTTTTGTATTCTTGCTTCAAACATGGAAGTTCCACCATAGCCAAAGGTACTATCACTCCATATCCATTGCCTATACTCCTCCAACAAATGCTTTTGATTTTGATCCATTAAGTCATGCCTAACTAATGGTGGATGATAAACAAAAAGATTACATTGAATGAAAAGTTTAGATGATATGCCACCAGCATTGCCAACAGTAAAGACGGCTTTTGCCCCCATAAAACAGGCTATCATTTCTTCATAAGATAATTTGACCTCTGAATAATTTTCATCAATGACATGTGAAGGTATTCCTTCTGATAAAAGATAATCTCTAAGACTAGGTAAATCTACCATTGTAGTATTTATCACTTTTAAACCTTCTTGTAAAGATTTAAGTATGACATCTTTGAATAGCATATTCCTCCTAGATTTTTTAGGGTTATTAAAGTATCTTCCATCGACTACTACATAATCATCTAAAGAATGATAATAGTCATAAACTGATTTTCTACAATTAAGAAATTTCATCTTATCGCTTTTTATCAATCTAGTCATTTTTGTAAAATTAATAACATAAGGATGTATACTTGGAGGATACGAAAATGCGTTTGGTAATACTTCAATTTTATGTTCTTTACAATGTGACTGAAGCAGCTCACGAGTTTTAGTGTATTCCGGTAATTCATCACCTGGTGTTAGAGCATTCCATCTTTTAAAGTAATCGGTTCCTGCCCATTCATCTGTAATAATAAATCTATCAGTATAAGGAAATAGACCTAACATACTAGGTGGAATTGAAAGATATAATTCATCATATCTTTCTACTGTTCTAAATTCTTCCCATTCATCAATCAAAAGATTGTACATGAATAATTGGTTGAATTCATCAAATGGTATTACATGAAAACAATACTTATTCATCTTCTTTACTTTTTTGACCAAGATATCCACTATGATGTCTCTTTGAATACTCTTTCTTAGAAAAATTAATTTCTTTCATTGTTTGTACAACAAGTATGTCTCCCATAACTGTCATTTGTGTAGTTGAAATTGTAGGAGTTAAACCAAGAGGGCATATTTCTTTAGAGTCACCTGTATGTAAAGATATATCAGATAGTTTTGTAAGCTCACTCTCTTTATCACCTGTTATAGATATTATACTTAAATTATTAAAAAGGTTTTTTGATAAATGAATTAATTCTAAAATTTCTCTAGTCTTACCTGAATTAGATAAAAGTAAGAGTACATCATTTTTTTGTAAAACACCTAAGTCTCCATGTTGAGCTTCTGTTGGATGTAAGTATACTGCTGGAGTTCCAGTTGAACTAAAGGTTGTAGCAATGTTTAAAGCAATCTGACCAGCTTTACCAATACCTGATGTTATTAACTTACCGCCATTTTCATGGACTGCTTTTATTATACAATTTATTGCTCCCTCAAAATCATTACCTTCATTAGGTATTTTCATAATGGCTATAATTTCAGCCTCAAGCAACTTTTGTATTTCGTGGTTCATTATCTATTAGAAGGTTTACCTTGTAAAACATCTAACCAATGGTCACACATTTCATCAAGCATTGTTTCAAATGTATATTTATGTTCCCATCCTAATTCATTAACTGCTTTAGAACAATCACCTTTCAAAAATTCTAATTCTTCAGACCTAAGGAATTTTTTATCTTGTCTTACATATTCTTTCCAATCTAAATTTAACCTACCGAATACATACTCTACTAAGTCTCTTACTGTATAAGATTTACCGGTTGAACATACATAGTCTCCAGGAGTATCATGTTGTAACATTAACCACATTGCTTCAACATAATCTTTAGCATGACCCCAATCTCTACTTGCATCTAAGTTTCCAAGCTTTAATACTTTTGATAAACCTAATTTAATTTTAACAGCTTCTTTGACAACTTTATTCGTTACAAAGTTTGTACCTCTTCTTGGAGATTCATGATTAAATAAAATTCCATTGGAGATAAACAAACCATAAGCATTTCTATAGTTAGTACAAATGTTATGAGCATATACTTTAGAACAGCCATAAGGAGAAACTGGATGGAGTGGCGTGGTTTCTCTTTGATATCCATCTTCATCGATAGTGTTACCAAACATTTCTGAACTACTTGCTTGATACATTTTAGCATCAGGGCATGTCAATCTTATAGCTTCCAATAAATTTAATGTTCCCATTGCTACAACATTAGTGGTATAAATAGGTTGATCAAAACTTATTCTTACATGACTTTGTGCTGCTAAGTTGTAAATTTCATCAGGTTGGCATATTTGTAAAACTCTTACTAATGAAGACATATCAGTCATATCTGCATATTCAAGATTAATGTTTTTAAAGATATGATCAGGTATTCTTGCTGTTTGATTTTCTGCTACTGAATTTCTTTTAAGTATACCCCAAACTTCATACCCCTTTTCTATGAGCAATTCAGTTAAATATGAACCATCCTGTCCGTTGATTCCCGTAATAAGTGCTTTCTTAGTTTTCATATTTATTAATTATGTTTGTAATCATATGTATCTGATTACCTGTTAAATCTTGATGATTAGGTATATAGAATCCTATTCTGTCTACCAATTCACAGTTTGGTAAAGAAGGTATATTTTTTTCATTATACCACATTGGTTTATTTGCCATATTACCTGCAATCAAAGGTCTTACTTCAACATCGGCTGCTATTAAATCTTTAATGATATTATCTCTATTCTCATTTAAAACAGGTATTGCAAAATTAGAAACAAAGTCTCCTCTTCTTTCTTCTAATTCTAAAAGGTTATTAGGAAGACAACTTATATAATGTTTAAAATTGATTCTTCTCTTTTGTGCATAATCGTCTAATTTATCTATAGCCCTTAGTCCAATGAAAGCCTGCAAATCTGTAGACCTTACATTTAAACCTGGTACATAAAAATTATACAAAGAATTAAAATCAGTACAATCATATTTATCTCTTAATTCTTTTTGCTTTTCTTTAGGTAAATCTCTGTCCCAACCATGACTTCTAATCATTAAAAGTAAGTGGTAGAGATCTTTATCATTAGTATTTATGAATCCACCTTCTATCGTTGATAAGTGATGTCCAAAATACATTGAAAAGAATGATGCAATTCCAAAACTTCCTAAGTAACGATCATTATATTTAGACCCCATACTTTCACATACATCTTCTAATAACAACACATCATATTCTTTACATAGATTCACTATTGCTTTCATGTTTGGAACTAACCCTAAGGGTGAAACTAAAATAAAAGCAGATGGTTTGTGTTCTCTAAATAATTTTTGTAAATGATCCAAGTCACAAGAAAGATCCTTTAAATTACAATCACACATGTAAGTATCATATCCTAACAGCATAGGTGAACTTACGTCTGTTGCCCAACTTAACGCAGGGACTATAATTTTATTGTTCTTTAATTTATTTGAATACTTTAAGGCAGCTAAGGTTAATAAAATTGCAGAAGATCCTGAATTAACAAATACAGAATATCGTGTTCCAAGCTTCTTAGCCCATTTCTTTTCTAATTCTATAGTTAACTCACCTTTCGTTAACCTTGGAATTTCATCTTGTGATAGCCACTCCACTAAAGCAGCTATATCATTCTTATCTATTGTGTCACTAACTAATTTTATCATAATTATTTTTATGTTTAATTTTTAAACCATTCTTTATTGAAAAAGTCAAACCCTTCTTCATCTTTAAAAAATTCTAATATCTGTTTTATACAATGATCAGTATTAAAATAAGACCATTGACCCCATCTGCCTAAGCCATACAATTTGTAATCTTTTGTAAAGTTAACTATTTTTTGTATTGATTCTTTATATGTAGTCGTAGGTAATGGATATGCCCATATGTTAACATTCTCAGATAAAGGTACTCCAGCTTTCCACTTCTTACCATGTTCTAACCAACGTTTATAGTTTATGTCAGTCATTACTCCACCTTCTTTACTATGAGGGGCTATATTGTTAATATAGAATTCTCTATGATGTTCTACATTAGGATCAGGTATGTACATCCAGTGAGCACAGTGTTCATAAGGTTCTCTTTCCCATAATGAAACTACATTACTTAGCACTTCTAAATTTTTACACTCAGATTCAAAATTAAAATCAGGAAGTCCTACAATGTTCAATAGAGGCCAAGGAATAGTGTTTATTACTTTTTTGGCTACATATTTATCATTAACTAACCATAAACCTTCTTCATTAAGATATTCTAATTTTTCAACTTTAGTATTAAATTTAATGTAATCTTTAATATAAGTAACAATAGAATCTGTTATTGTTTGAAACCCTCCTCTCTTAGGATACATAAACGTAGAATGACTTACGACATCTTTATTAAAGTTAGAATCTTTTTCTATAATTGTTTTAAGAATAAGTTTAATATCTGTCTTAGGAACTTTACTTAACCAATCAGTGTTTAACTTAGATATATCAGTACACCACAATTTATTATTGTAAGGTATCATATAATTGTCGGCTATCTTATCACCTAAATAATTTCTAACCCACTCTTCAAAGTCTTTGTATTCTATATCCTTACTTGCAGCTGTAAGATATGAATGAACATACTCGAGTTGTTTATTATGAGGAAGCTGCCACAGATTTAATTCTATAGGAAAATTAATTTTATGACCTTCTAAATCAATCATAACATTAGTTTTCATTTCATAAAAGTCTTCTTTAGGTATATGAGAAAATATCCAATCTAATACTTCGGGATATTTTGAGTGGAGTACATGACCTCCTCCAATATCAAAATGATGACCATCTATTTCCCTAGTTCTTAGTAGCCCTCCTGCATCTTCCTCAGATTCTAAAATAAGAAAATTAGTATTTCCTCTCTGTTGTAATACTCTACCAGAAGCTATTCCTGTTATACCTCCACCTAGTACAATATAATCATATATGTTTTTACTTGTTTTCATTTATTATTATGTCTGTTAATTCATCTATACTAGGTAAATGATTAATGATATTTTTATTAACACTTGTAAAATTAATGCAATCATTATACCAAATAGGATCATATCCAAATTTAGGCACTAGGTTTAGATTATCAACTATAGTTAATTTTATATTTTCTCTTCCGCATATAAATGCTGGATATACGCCACCTGTTATAGTACTTATTATGTGTTTACAGTTAGTATGATTAACCAGAGAACACCAATCCCTAAAGTCTTTGACATGTTCGGTTTCAGAAGTAGCATACTCCTCTGTTTCTTTCCCAAAAATAAATACTTTGATTCCCTCTTCTTCTAAACAACTAATTAATTTTTTCCAGTATGCAGGTGAAAGATTCTTTTCTGGCCATGCTCCACGTGTTCTTATCACTAAACATACAAATTCATCTGAAACATTATATTCTTTTAGTGAATTAAAGTTTATATTCTGAAGATTATGTTTATCTCTGTTCCAATTTTGATAAAAAGGAAGGTAAGGTATCAATCTATCTTTAACCTCTCCTCCTGCTAATCTCTCGAACATATCGTGTTCTAGCAAATCAATCACCTCATCTTCAGATGTATTTAATTTTATGAATTCATTCCACTCTATGACATTATCAAATATATTTTCATAAAGACATTTACGCTCGGATGTAGTTATGATAGTATCTTTGCTAGATATTTTATTATCATTGAGCATCATCATACAATACAAACGAGTAATTATCAACTCTGTTGCTATTTCGGTTACCTGTAATGGGCTAGCTATATCTGATTCTGAAGTTCCACTATAAGTCTCTTTGGCACAAATTACATATCTAGTCATTTTTTCTAAAAATTATTTGCTTATCTTTAACTTTATTATATGTAAACTCAATTCCTTTGTCCAATGTAGTAAATTTAAAATTAGGAAAGATTTCTTTAAATATATCTGATGTAACATCTTTTCTAAATTGACCATCTGGTTTTGTACTATCATATTTAATTTTTAGATGAGGTTTAGAACAAGACTTGATAGCAATTTCAGCCATGTCATTAATAGAGTATACCCAAGGTGGAGCAACATTCATACTAACATATGTGTTAGTGTTTATCATATCTTTGATTACTTTGGCAAGATCTCCACCATAAATAAATTGTCTTAATGGTTTACCGCTCCCCCATAATGTTATCTCATCATTGGCTTCATGGATCTTTTTTATTAATGCAGCAACAAAATGGCTGTTATGCTCAGAAAATTTATCATATTCTCCGTATAAGTTACATGGTATAAGATAACACCATTTTTTACCATACTGTTTTATATAGGAATCAATATGAGCAGCCATTGTTCTTTTTGCTAATCCATAAGAAAAGTTACTAGGAGTTGGTGGACCATTAAACATATCCTTTTCTTTCATTGGATAAGTCTCTACAACATCTGGGTAAATGCATGTGCTTAAAATAGATATGACATTCTCAACATTATATTTGTGGCATGCAGCTAATAAATTTGTATTCATTAAAACATTTTGCTCTAAGTATTCTACAGGATACTTTAAATTATCCGCGATTCCTCCAACTCTTGCTGCTAAATGAACTACAACATCAGGCTGATGTTTCTCTATTAAATTATTTACACAATTAACATCAGTAAGATCGCAATCTTTTGATGATAGGTAAATACTTTCAGGTAATAAATCTTGTAAGTGCTTACCTACTAAACCGCTACCTCCTGTTACTAAAATCTTTTTCATAATTTTTATTTCTTTGTCATTAGTATACCACAAGTAAAAGAAGGTCCATCTGGATCTTGTATCATACAGTTAGCAACATATTTATGAACTACACTGAATTCAAATTCAGGTAGGCATTCTTTAACCATATCAAAAAAGTTTTCATGATTATGATACCCCTCTATTAATAAAATATACTTACTTGATATCTTACCCATATTCTTAAGGAATTGTTTTCCTCTTTCCGTATTTAAGTGCATAACTACTGCTTGTGAATAAACAAATTCATGTTGGCCAACATCATGCTTTAGGTTTTCTTCAGAAAAGTCCATAACATACATATTCTTTTGAATGTCATCCGATACATTAGAAAACTTTATTCCAAAATCCATCTGAGTCTTTAAAAGATCAGCTCCAGATATCTTAGCATCTGGTAGTATTTTACTTAAGTTTTTGAGATGATAACATCCACCAAAACCGCATTCAAATATAGATTTTACTTTTAATTTGAAAGCAGTATGATAAAGTTCTTTCCAATTAGCATGGAGACTATCTTTAAAAACAATTTCTCCATTCTTTTCTTCAAAGTCACTAATGAAAAAATCCCAATCATCATCTCTTTTCATTTCTTTTAGCTGGGAGCTATATTCATCGGTATAATTTACCCATTGATATTCGTCATTCTCTTTCATAATTAAAATGTATTATAGATTATTTATCGGACTCAAATTGTAGTCTCTTTAATGAATTGGTTTATTGCTTTATGTATTCTATCATCCCAACTAAAATACTGTTTAGCTTTCTCATAGTTCTCTTCTATAGCATCTAATCTATGATCATAAAAAGATGTAGTAAGGTTACTTAATTGTATCTTAAGATCTTCTAGTGAATTTATTTGTATGATTCCGTCTGGGTTGAAATACTGTCCTATGTTAGGAGCACCATAGTAAATAGGAATAGTCTTTGTTGCAAAACAGTCAATAACCTTTTCAGTTATCCAATTTGGTCTCGCTACGTTTTCTATAGCTATGTGATATAGAGCTTTTTCAAATAAGATATTCTTAAATTGCCCTATTCTAGGATCATTGCCATTAGCAGCTATTGTTAGATATTTTTGAAAACGAAAACTTTCCCCTTTACCCATTATGCGATTAGCATTTTCGTATTCATTCCATATTTGCCATCTTAATTCATGCCCTGGTGCTAATCTTTTATTCGACATTATGTATGATACTTCATTCGTTTTCCTAACACCTGATGCCCATTTATTTTTTAGATCCTCGTGATCTATCCAACATCCACCTAAAATGATAGGCTGTCTAGCATTAGGACATTTATTTAAAACATCTTCATTCCATGCAAGTATCAAATCAAATTGATTTCTATGTTGAATAAAGTATTCTGTTTTATCTAAAATTTCTGGAGGTTCTATAAGAACTAAAACTTTATACTTACAACGACGATCAAATCTCTCTACTTGGTCAAAAGAAATACTTACACTCTCACTAAAATGCCAATCAGCTTGACACCATGCACTTCCGTGGAAATATAATTTAGCTTTTATTAGTTCATCACTCATCTTAGGTGTTTTGTATTTTCTTCAAATTTAGTAATCATCCAAGTATAGTCAATCTCTGCATCAGCTATATCACTAAAATCATTTTCTTGTATAGCTGTTATAGGATAAGAACAGTAACAATTAAGTTTGTCTTGTCCATTATCTGAAAGCCACACATCAATAACATTAATTTCTTTTCTATCAAAAGCATTAATTATTTGATCATAAAATCTTTTATGATAAGCTATTGCATGAGTTGCATAACCTTTTTTAATTCTTAATAGATTATTAGATTCCTTTTGAAGAGGTTCGTGTGTATTAGATCCTAAATAAAATAAATTCCAATCTTTAAACTTTAACTGTTCTACAGCATCATCAATGAATGTAGTGTTAATGAATTCTACATCATCTTCTAAAACTAAAACTGATTCCCAATTATTTTTCTTGGCCATCTTAATAATGTTGATATGAGAAGAAATACATCCGTACTGACCTATGCTTATAGGAATACCTAAATGAGGATCTATTTTACCATCGGAGATATAATTTTTGTATTCTTCTTCATTAGGTCTTTTTGCTCCATATCTTTCTACAAGATCATCTACACCTTGCGATTTAAAAAATGCATATCTACGTTCTAACCTATCCTTTCTTGTATCAAGGTTAATTAAAAATATCTTACTAAAGTATTCAAATCCTTTTCTCATTGTGTAAATCTTTTAAAGTTTTTAGCAACATGATAGATGTAATTCATTTTATGATGAATCTCTAATTCATTTTCTAGCTTATTCATAATTTCTTCCATTGCCGGTCCATCTGGGTTAGTGCCTACCATTGAAGGATGCCACATATGATATGATTCTAATAAGGGATCATCACAACCTTGTATTCCACATGTATATTCTAACTTTCTCCAAAAGAATCTATCTTCTGGTGAATAGCTATGAAAGAACTCTGCATCATAACCACCTACATTAAAAAAGTTTTTAGACTTTACACATATAGATCCACCTGGCGCCCCAGGTTTAGAATAAGTCATTGATTTTTGAAAATCTCTGATAGCTTCGTCTAAAGAAAATTGTTCTGTTATGACATTATGAGATAAGACCTCATCCATATAAACAACTCTTCTTCCTCCAAAGGTTTGTAGTGCACCTACATTGGAATACTTTTTAAAATTTTGAAGTATCTTTAAAAAGAAGCCCCAATGCATTAATAAGTCAATATCATGAAAAAGATAATAGTCAGCAGAGTTAGAATAAAGAGCACCCATATTCATAGCCATACATTTATTAAAAGGTTCATCTCTTTCTTTAGGAATCCATATATGATTTACGCCAGATGTTCTAGCAAGGTGAGAATGTTTATCTTCATGGCTATGCTCAACAAATGTTATAGAAAAAGTAACGTCTTTATACAATCCAGTACTATGATTTCTTAAATACATAGCAGCAGCTTTAAGATGGTGAACTAGCGGCTTATGAAATGTTACTCGGTTCATTACAGGAATGATGATAGAAAAAGTAACATGACTACCGCTTACCTCATTAGTCTTTTTAAAACTAATGTTTTTGTAATCTAACTTACGTTCGTTATATAAATTTATTAAATAGTTATCCATCCTTCCGGTATAATATCATTTCTTTTTTCTACAGAAAACCATTGCTTAGGTCCTACTACTTTCTTATGTTCATTTGTATTTAGGTATGCAGCCCACCAAGAAAAAGAAGAAGACGATATAATGTTATCATCACATTTAGATTGAACGAACAGTTCAATATAATCTTTTTCATGTTCAATGAAAACAAATTTATCTCCTATGAAGTTTTCTCTACACCAAGCTATGTCATCACTAAATACTAAATACTTATCTACTTCGCCTACCTCATCCATACATCTTTCATAAAATTCTTTATCTCTCACTTTATGTAAATCATATTTTAAAAAGTCACCTCTCCTAACATGTATACTACATGTAGATCCTTCTAATAAGTTTTGATATCTTCTTAGATGAAGTTTAACAAAATTCGAAGGCTGAAATAAGTTTAAAACAAATGATCTATCTGGGTAGTATTTTTCAGATTGAAAATACCCATCATAGTTAACATTATTTTTTATTGTAATGTCTTCATACCAAAAAGGTACTTTCATGGTTTCGCTTGGGCGTGATTTTATTCTAGGCCATTTAAAATTTTCAAAGATAGTTAAGTATTCACGAGCATGTTTAAGGTTTGGTCTGTTATGACTTTCGTTGTTTAGATGATTAAGAGCAGCATCTATATTCCAATAACCAGGTTCTAATCCATACTTATGAGCCTGGTACTCAACAAAAGCAATCTGACTCATCATATTACCTAATCCTCCTTTAAGTTGACATGTTATCATCTTTAATCTTTTACATTACTATTTTTCATCATCATAGAATAATCTCTATGACCTCCTTGAATATCACTAAAGCTACTTCTCTGCCATGCTAAAGGTGGATGAAACGCATATGCATCACATTGAGATTGTACATAAGCTCCTAAATAACCATCAATAGCCGTATGAAAATATGGAGAGTTTTCAAATACAATGTTTAATGCTAAATCATATACTGATTCACTTATAGCATAACATGTTGTAGTTATCATCCTAGCACATTTAACTGCATGTTCAGATATTTTTTCTGGTATATAAACACCTCCTCTTGTTTCATGTACTCCTCCAAAGTATAACATATCCCAGTCTTTAGGTATTTGATCTATTCTTTCTTTAAACCTTTCTTGTACCTGATGAACAAAATCACAGTCGTCTTCTATAATGAGAACATTTTTCCATCCTTCTTCTTTTGCTCTTTTCCAAACATTAGTATGACTTGCAATACAACCTGCTACACCAGGAAAAGAACCTAATCTTACATTAGGAAGATTAACTTGTCTTTCACTTTCATGTTTCCACTTCATAGGATTACCATCGACTGCTGAAATTCTTTCTACATCCAAACCGTTTTTTGCCCATTGTTGTTTAGATTCATTTAATCTATCTGGTCTTCGGTCTAAATTTATACAAACTACTTTGTCAAAATAATCGTTTATTGTCATTACACTTTATTTCTTAAAGTTCTACTTGCCTGGAAATGTTCTATCACAGGGTTAATATCAGGATACATTCTTCTCATACTATCAAATATCATTGTATATTCAGGTGGAAGATTACTATCTTTTATCTTCCCTTCATCCCTCATCTCTTCAATAACCTTTCCTAAATTCCACTGTTCATATGTATGAGTATTATCACCTTCTTGTTTATTTATCTTGCTCCATCTTTGGCATAACTCTCTCATAGCAGAATTATTAGCCATATAAATTGTACCGCTTAAACATTCATTTTTTCTCCATTTAAAATCTTGCCATCTGACAGCTATATCACAATCATAATCATTAAAGAGTATTGGATCTGAATGAAGTATTGCATCGCAATCTAAATAAACTAAATTTATTCCTTTATGTTTATCCAACATCTCCCTCATAAACTGTGCTTTAAACCTAGTGTTAGCTTGCCAATTACCTAAATTTTCAACTCCTACAATATCATGAGGAATTCCTAATCTTTCTAATGAGTGTCTTAATTTGCTAGCTTCATGTTCATAAGGTGTATTAACGGTGTAATAGGCTACTACTATATAATCTTTTTGTCCAATTGAAAGAGGGCAGAGTGTATGAGCTACACTTACAAGTTTTTGTACGAGGTTCATATTTAATACATTTTCTAATGTTGTTTTTGGTACTATAGATTCCAACGGACCGGGTGTGACTGTGTTAAAGGTAATAGGATGAGCACCATGAGTAGTTATATTTTCTGGTTTATATTTATCTATAGCAGTTAAGAGATGGTTTCTATAGGTATCTATTTTCTTCTTTATGTTTGTATTAGTTCCGTAGTGGTCATGAAAATGAGTTTCTCCACCTATGCCTTGATCAAAACTAAGATCAAATCCTAAGAGAACTATTTCTGTGTAACCTAATAGAATAGCTAACTGAATTGCACTGAAGCCACTATTATATCCGTGGCAAAAACCTTTCCAGTTGCTACCAAAACCTTGATCATTATCTTTCTCTTTAACAGCTTCCACGACTTTAGTAAATTTCCCTAAGTCTCTATATTGCATACCAACATTTGGTCTGTTGTCTATGTATATTCCTTTAGCCCTATCAAAAATAAGACTTGGGTTATTCTTGTTTAAAATAAAATAACTAGCTTGAGCTTTACTTGTTACTTGTTCAATACTATGCTTTCCTCCCTTATTGAAAAAGCTATAGTCCATTGTAACAAAATATGTAGGGTCAGGGACATAGTTAACTGATGCATTAACACACATTGTAACTTGATTTTCTAAAAGGTTTAAGTCAACATATTTTAAAGAAGGTCCTCCACCTATAATAAAAATTCTACCTCTTTTAGGTTGCTGATTTACAGAAGGCATATACTCAGGTATAACTTCGTTTTCTAAATTCTTTTTTGAGAGAGAATTAAATTTAGTCGGGTTAATCGGCCGAACTTCTCTTCTTACGGATCTCGTAGGTCTTATAGTCTTCTTAGAAGGATTATGCTCCTTTGAAATTTGAGGAATGTTTTTAATCTTAGTGATTCTTCGGCGCATCAGATATTAAAAAAAGTTGTTAGTTGTATTATATATTCCAAAACAAAAAAGGGGACCTAAGTCCCCTTTCAATACATAGTATGTTGATAAAGTTACTAGTCTACTTTTTCAACAACTGGTTCAGTTGGCTCAGGAGTTTCGTCTTTATTGATGACTGGATCCTCTCCTCCTTCTTCACCTACTGGTGCTTGAGGAACGAATACTTTTATAGCCTTAGCGACTAACTCAGCATCTTCTAATGTGAAGGCTCCTTTGCCTTGAGCAATTCTCACTGCTTGAATAAGAACGTTCAATGCTTGTGATTGATTCAGTTCTTGTGGTTGTGTTTGGTTTTCTGTTGCCATAATTAAATCGATTTAATAATTTTATTATTTATATGGAGTAATCTAAACTTAGTTTCAGATAATCTCTATATCATTTTCAACATCTTCTTTAATAGGTAAATCAATCGAAAGAAGACCGTTTTCAACTTTTGCTTTAATCTTCTTAGTATTAATTCCTTCAGGTAAATTAAATGTTTTATCAAACTCATCACACCAACGGTCATCTTTCTTACCACCTGATATGTTAAGTTTTCCTTTTACCATTTTTACTTTAAGATCCTTCTTAGATAAACCAGGTACAGCAATTTCTAAAGTATAAGACTTTTCATTTTTATCTAAATGATAATTACTGATAGGTTTATGGAAGATAGAATCCATTTCATCCCAAAAGGGATCTTTTAAAATTTTGTCCATGGTAGAGTCTAATCTACTAGTTACCGGCATAAAGCCTCTGTTAAATAATGTAATCATAATTTTGTTTTTATTAATTTCAATAAGGTTTATTCCTTATTTAATTAATATACTGAAAAAACCGTGCTAAAGTAGTTTTT
>MDTG01126856.1_pt1 | contig 16290 bp, 11 predicted proteins | sample 811421 | NCBI WGS metagenome assembly MDTG01 (sample SAMN05326645, study PRJNA326480) | marine metagenome | isolation source: seawater | place: Pacific Ocean: South East | collected 2011 | reverse complement strand
TGCAGACTGACAAGGGACTGGCTGCCCGTTCCCATCGCCACCACGAACACATGTTCGAGGATGACCAGGCTCGCCAAGACGACCCGGATCGGGGTGAAACGATTGTCGCGGCCCTGAAAGGCCTCGCCGATACGGATCATGCCGCTCTCCAGGAACCGGATTGACGGCCCGGCCAGGCGACCGGGCCATCATCCATCAGAACAGCCGATTGAATTCGCTGTAGGCCCCCCGCGTGCGCAGGGTGACTGTCACGGCGACCTCGGAACGGTTGCGCCAGAACCAGCCATGAGCGCCGTCAAACTCGGCAGTGAACTCGCCGCTGTCGCCGGGCTCATTGCGACCCTGGCGGTAGGAGATGAAGGCATCCTGCGGGTTGTCACCGTGCAGATCGGAGTTCAGACCGGCCTGATCGGTCGTCCATTCATAGATGGCGACCTCCCCTTGCCGCATGGTCAGCTTGACCTCCGTGGCCTCGCCTGGCTGCAGGGTGATGGAGATCGTGTCGCGCCATTCCGGGGCGGCTGGCTCGGCCGGAGCTTCATCGGCCGGTGCGGCTTCCTCCGGTACCGCCGTTTCAACAGGCGTGTCCTGCGGGATGGCAGCGGCAGACGAGACAGTGGCTTCCTGCGATGCCGGTGCGTCGGTCTGGGCCGTCGAGGCTTCACGATCTGCAGCGGCTTCCTCGGCCAGCTGCATCTTGATCGCGCCCATCTGGGTCAGGCCGAGGACGCGACCGATCCGGGTCGGGTCGATGCCGTATTCGGCGGGCAGGACGATGGTCACCAGGATGACGATGGCGGCCAACAGCGCAACCAGGGTGGATTTCAGAAGGCTCTCGCTGGACGGAAGATCGTCGCGGGACGGGAGTTGGGAATTGAACATGGGTAGTCTCCGAAAGTCTGTGTCTACGCAACGAAATAGCCGGTGAGCTGAAAGCCCATCAGGATGAAGCCGGCGCACATAAGGGCGGTGTTGGCGAGGTAGGCATGACGGGCAAAGCTCGCCGTGCGCCGCCAGAAGCCCATCGCGATCAGGATGGCTGCCAGGGCCAGGAGCTGGCCGATCTCGACCCCGACATTGAAGGCCAGGAGGTTGGGCAGGAGCCCGTCAGGCGCGATGTCATAGTCGATCAGCTTGGTCGACAGGCCGAAGCCGTGGAACAGGCCGAAAACCAGCGTGGCGGCCTTGGTGGAGGGTTGAACGCCGAACCAGCGCTGGAAAGCTCCCAGGTTGTCCAGCGCCTTGTAGACGACGGACAGGCCGATAATGGCGTCGATCAGATAGGCGTTCAGCCCGATATTGAAGAAGACGCCGGCCAGCATGGTGGTGGAATGGCCGATGGCGAACAGGCTGACATAGATGCCGACATGCTTGAGCCGGTAGAGGAAGAAGACCACGCCGAACAGGAAGAGGAGGTGGTCATACCCCGTCACCATGTGTTTGGCGCCCAGATAGAGAAAGGGGATCAGATTGATGCCCGTGATCTCCTGGATATAGCCCTTGTCGCCCTCCGTGACCCCGTGGGCCAGCGCATCGCCGCCCACCAGAAAACACGCAGCGAGAGCTGCGAAGACCGCCCAGAGCGGTCGGTTTGAGCCCGAAACGGGCGGGAATGAAAACATGTGATACTCCGAAGTGAAGTCGGGTCGTTGACCCGGTCCGGGCATTAAGCCCGAACCGGGTCACAAGGGATCAGGCGAGTTCCTCGCGTGCGGGTTGGGTTTGCGTGCCTGCCTTGCCGCCCAGGAAGCCCCGGACGATGCGCAAGAGGGCCGGAAGCACCAGCAGGGTCAGCAAGGTCGACGAGGTAATGCCACCAATGACGACCGTTGCCAGAGGCCGCTGGACCTCTGCACCGGCACCGACATTAAGCGCCATCGGCACGAAGCCCAGACTGGCGACCAACGCGGTCATCAAAACCGGACGTAGGCGGGTCAGCGCCCCTTCCCGGATCGCCTCCTCAAGCGGTTTGCCTTCATCCATCAGGCTGCGGATGAAGCTCACCATTACAACACCGTTGAGCACTGCCACCCCGGACAGAGCGATAAAGCCCACCCCGGCCGAGATCGACAGGGGCAGGTCCCGCAGGAGCAGCGCGGCAACCCCGCCGGTCAGCGCCAGAGGCACGCCGGAGAAGACCACAGCCGCATCCGCCACCGAGCGGAACAGGGCCAGCAGCAGGAGGAAGATCAGGGCCAGGGCGACCGGCACGACGAGGCTGAGCCGGTTGGCGGCGGAGATCAGCTGCTCGAATGTGCCGCCATACTCCACCCAATAGCCCGCAGGCACCTCGGCCTCATTTCGCACCAGCTCGCGCACCTCGGTCACGAAGGACCCCAGATCGCGGCCACGGACATTGGCGGTGACGACGATGCGCCGCTTGCCATTCTCGCGGCTGATCTGGTTGGGACCGATGATCAGTGAGATGTCGGCCAGCTCGCGCAGCGGGATGGTTTCCACGCGCCCGTCTTCCGTCGCCGGAAGCGGGACGTTCAGCCGCTCCAGAAGCGCGACATTGGCCCGCAAATCCTCCGGCAGACGGACGATGACATCGAACCTTCGGTCGCCTTCGAAGATTTGTCCGGCCCGTGTCCCGGCCAAAGAGGTGCGGATCACGGACTGCACGTCATCGACGGACAGGCCGTAGCGGGCCAGCGCCTCACGGCGGGGCTCGATCTGCATCATGGGAAGACCGGTGGCCTGTTCCAGGGAAATGTCCCGGGCGCCTTCGACCTGTCCCATCAGCCCCTCGATCCGCTGACCGATGGCCAGCAGTTCGTCCAGATCATCGCCGAACACCTTCACCGCGACATCCGCCCGCACACCGGAGAGAAGCTCATTGAACCGCATCTCGATGGGCTGGGTGAATTCATAGCGATTGCCCGGCACCTGCTGGACAGCCTCGTTGAGCTGGGAGACGAGGTCTTCACGGGGCAGGCGCGGATCGGGCCAGTCCTCGCGCGGATGCAGGAGGATGAAGGTGTCCGCCACGCTGGGAGGCATCGGGTCGGTGGCCACATCGGCGGTGCCGATCTTGGACACGATCCGCTCGATCTGCGGGAAGTCCCGTAGCTGTTCCTCCAGATGGGTCTGCATCTCCAGCGCCTGGCTCAGACTGGTGCCGGGAATGCGCAGGGCATGCAGGGCGATATCGCCTTCCTCAAGCTGCGGAATGAATTCCGAGCCCATGCGAGAGGCAGCCATCCCGGCCACGACGACCAGGGCCACGGCCCCCGCCACCACCAGCCAGCGCAATTTCAGCGCCATGCCCAGAACCGGGGCATAGAGCTTCGCGGCACCGCGCATCAGGATGTTCGGCTTTTCCTGCACCTTGCCCGTAACGATCATCGCAACCGCAGCCGGGACGAAGGTCAGGGAGAGGATCATCGCCGACGTGAGGGCGAAAACCACGGTGAAGGCCATCGGGTGGAACATTTTCCCTTCCACGCCTGTCAGGGCGAAGATCGGGACATAGACTAGGGTGATGATCAGCACGCCGAAGAGCGAGGGACGGATCACCTCGGCCGCAGCCTCGGCGGTCTCCTTGAAGCGCTCCTCACGGGTCAGCAGGCGGCCATATTCATGCTGCCGCAAACCGAGCCGCCTCAGGCAGTTCTCGATAATGATCACCGCCCCGTCGACAATCAGACCGAAGTCTAGCGCCCCCAGGCTCATCAGATTGCCGGAAACCCGGTTCTCCACCATGCCGGTGATGGTCATCAGCATGGAGAGCGGAATGACCAGCGCCGTCAGGATGGCGGCCCGGACATTCCCTAGGAGCAGGAAGAGCACGACGATGACCAGAAGCGCCCCTTCGACGAGGTTCTTCTCAACGGTCTCGATGGTGCGGTCGACCAGTTCGGTGCGGTTGTAGATCGCATCGGCCCGAATACCCGCCGGCAGCGCCTCGGCGGCCCCTTCCAGACGGATGGCCACATCATGTGCGACCTGACGACTGTTCTCGCCCATCAGCATGAAGACCGTCCCCAGGACGACCTCGCGACCATTCTCGGTGGCCGCCCCGGTGCGCAGTTCCTCACCCATGATCACGTCGGCCACATCCCGGATCAGGATGGGCTGGCCATTGCGATTGGTGATGACGGCCGCTTCCAGATCGGCGATGGAACCGGCCTGCCCGGTCGAGCGGATCAGCAGCTGTTCGCCATTGTGCTCGACATAGCCCGCGCCGGCATTGGCATTATTGCGGGCCAGGGCCTCGACCACATCGTCCAGCGTCAGCCCGTAGGCGGCCAGCTGGTCCGGGTGCGGCGTGACATGATACTGGCGGACATAGCCGCCAATTGTATTCACCTCGACCACGCCGGGCGTGCGCAGGAGCTGCGGACGGATGACCCAGTCCTGCAGGGTGCGCAGGTCTTCGGCTGTCCAGTCCGACCCGTCATCGCGCGTCGCGCCCGGTTCGATCTCCAGCGTGTACATGAAGATCTCGCCCAGACCCGTGGCGATGGGACCCATTTCCGGGGTCACCCCTTCGGGCAGCTGGTCACGGACGGCCTGCAGCCGCTCATTCACCAATTGTCGTGCGAAGTAGATGTCGGTCCCATCCTGGAAAACCACCGTGACCTGGGACAGGCCGTAGCGGGAGACCGAACGGGTATAGTCTAGCCCCGGAATGCCGGAGATGGCGGTCTCGATGGGAAAGGTGATCCTCTGTTCCGCTTCGAGCGGTGAGAAGCCTTCGGCCTCCGAGTTGATCTGCACCTGGACATTCGTGATGTCCGGCGTGGCATCGATCGGCAGTCGCTGGAAGTTCCACACCCCGAGCGCCCCGAGGGCGAGCACGAGGAAGAGAACCAGCCAGCGATAGCGGATCGACTGGTAGATAATCGATTTCAGCATGATCCGCTCCTAGTGATCGTGGCTCGCGCCGGACTTCATGACGTCGGCGGTGATCAGGAAGGCGTTCTCGCTGACATAGGTCACACCTGGATCGATACCGCCCAAGACTTCGGTCCACTCCGGTGTCTGCCGGCCGAGGTCCAGCATACGGACCTCATAGGTGTCTCCGACCTGGGCATAAACGACCGTGAAATCGCGGAAGCGCTGCAGGGCGCCCGTGCGGACGGCGAGCGGCACATCGAACTCACCGACCTCGATACGGGCGCGAATGCGTTCGCCGGGGCGCCATTGGCCATTCTCGTTCGGAATTTCCACATGGGCGATAGCCCGCTGGCTGGCGGGGTCGATCATCGGGGAGAGGAATTCAATCTCACTTTCCGCGCTGCGCCCGCCATCAAAGCTGCTGACATGAACCGGCTGACCGGTCGTCACGCTGCCCAGATCACCGGGATAGACGAAGAGTTCGGCATGCAGCTGGCTGGGGTCAGCGACCACGAAGAGCGGTTCGCTGCCGGTCGGGCCGTTCAGCGTCGCCCCGCGTTCCACCACAACACCGCTGATCGGCGAGGTGACGGAATAGGTCTGCAGGCTGTCCGTCGCTGTGATGCGGGCCAGGGTCTGACCGGCCTCGACGCGGTCCCCGATGCTGGCATTGAGGGCCACGATACGACCCGGCAACCAGCCGCGCAGCTCGGCACGACCTTCCGGCATCAGCTCGATCTCGCCATAGACCTCGACCGTCTCGTCCAGCGTCGCCGGACCGGTGATGGAGACGGCAATGCCGCCTGCTTCGGCCTGTTCTGCAGAGATCGTGGTGCGGCCCTCATACGACTCATACTGCCAGCGCCCGTTCACGCCGGGCATGGAAGCTGTGACCGCCACATCGAAGGAGTGGGGTTCGGTCACCACACCATCACCGCGCAGGAAGTCTTCCTGGGGGGCAAAGGCAAAACGGTCGATCTGTCCGCCCAGTCGTGTCAGTTCGATGGTGGCATTGACGCGCGAGGGATCAACGGGCTCCCCGTTAAGATAGGGAAAGAGACGGAATTCGGGATCGACCCCGTCCTCGAAAATGGTGAGTTCCAGAGCAAAATCACCCTGGCGCAGCATGCGGCCGCGATGCGGGCCACGCTCATATTCTTCGGCTGCAGCTTCACCATGGCCACCCCCGCCGGAGGCTTCCGGGGCGCTGGGGGAACAGGCGATCAGCACAAGTGCCGTGGAGCCGCACAGGGCGGCCGTGAACACGTTTCGGATGGTCATTACTGGTCTCCCATGCCCTGCGGCATGTTCGGGCTGCCGCCGGTCAGGCGTCGCAGCTGGATGTCGGACTGGTGGATGGCAAACAGGGCATCGACCGAGCGCAGCCGCGCATCGATCAGGGCCTGCTGCACATCATAGATTTCCAGGAAGGAGAAACTGCCGCGGGCAAAGCCGGTCTGGGCCTGTTCCAGGGCGGTCTGCAGGGGCGGGATCACCGTCTCCTCCAGGGCCGCCAATTCCCCGGCTGCAGCCTGACGGCGCAGGATCAGGGCCTGGACCTGCCGCTGAACGACCCGTTCGCGGGCAGCCAGGTCGGCATCGATTGCCGCCGCTTCGGACCGGGCCGAGGCGATATTGGCCTGATTGGCATTCCACACCTGCAGCGGAATGGAGAAACGAACCCCCAGCGCCACATCATTGGAGGACTGGAAGTGACGCAGCTCCAGACCGACATTGGCGTCCGGCACGGCGCGGGCCGTTTCCAGACCGATCTCCGCATCACTGCGGGCTCTCTGGGCTCGCAGGAGGGCAATTTCCGGCGTGTCCCGGTCCGCCGGGCTGGCACCCAGATCACCCGGAGACAGGAAGCTCTGCGTGTCCACCGTGAAGTCCGGCAGGCCGCCCCAATAGGAGGCCAGGATGGTGGCACTTGTCGCGACACGACGGCGGGCCAATCCGGCCTCGATCCGGGCTTCGGCCAATCGGGCCTCTATCCGGTCCCGCGCCATGCGCGGGTCACGGGCGGCCTGCACGCGGCGGTCGACAATGGCGGCCAGGGCTTCCAGCGAAGCAATCCGGTCTTCCGCGATGGCATGGCGCATGCGCTCGGCCTGGGTGTCGAGATAGGCCAGCTCGACCTGTTGCATCAGATCGCGCCGGGCAATCTCGGCCTCCACGACCCGAAGATCGCGGTCCCGTTCGGCCAGGGTTGAGCGGGCTTCACGGTCACCCCCACGCTCCCAGGGCTGCATGACGCCGACAGCGGCTTCCGCCTCGTTAAAAAGATTACGGTCCCCGGTTCCCAGCACGCCTTCGGAGGTGAAATCGAGGGTCGGATTGAGCCGACGGGCCGCACCGTCAATGCGCTGGGCACTGGCATCGATACGGGCATCGGCAGCGGTTAGTTCAGGAGCTTCGACGAGGGCTCGCGCCAACGCCTCGTCCAGGCTCAGCACGGACGGCTGAGCGCTTTGGGCCACCGCATTTGCGGGTGCCACAAGGATTTGCATCGCGACCAGCGCGAGCAAACATGATGAGGTTCGCATGGAAAGTTGTCCTGTAAACGAATAGCAACGCGCAGCCGGTCGTGCCGACTGCCAGTTCAGGTCGTTACAGGATCGATTTGGGAGGCCGTCTCAGCCCGTCCAATCCAGGATCAGGCTCCGGTACGACATGACTCAGGGACCGCACCGGTCCCGTCGTTTCAGTGGCTTGCAGGTTCATGGACGCGGCCATCGGCGCACCATCCATGTGGACATGGGCATGCAGGATCACGTCCCCGGTTTCATCCGCATCGACATCCGCCGCCTTGCGCATCTTGGCCAGATCAATCTCACGATCCGATCCCCGATGATGATGCGCGTCCTCATGATCATGATCGACCGCCACATCCGTATGATGATGCTCCGCCCCGACCTCATGCGCATGCGCCTCCGTCCCGGACGCAGGCCCGAGCCAGGCAAGCATGGCAATCAGCAGAAATGTCAGAGCGTGCCGCATAGGCCCCCGAACGGAAATCAACACACCATTAGTGCTGCCATGAGCGGAAAAGGTCAAGAATGATGGTCGGGATCGGTTGAAGCGGACCGACGACACACACCGCCTTGACCCCGGCACCGGCAGCGCACCACGATTTGGTACATGGAAATCAACAACGCGCCATGTGCCTAGTGAACACACCCAACGTAAAATATTGAAATTTAACCACGTTAAAGAACGCAAAAAATTCGCCCGCGTTCTTTGCCTTGGCACCATGTTTGATGTGGTCGGAAGTCGCCCGGGATGATTCGGGCGAAGCTTCATGACAGAAGAGGCTAGCCGGGTTCGATCCAACCGACGCCGGTTAGCTCGCTAGAAAACTCGTCAAAAAGACGGACCTCATCGGCTGTGAGCTTCCCATCTGCTGCGATCAATTGATGTGCGGTCACGAGAAATTTCTCAAGAATGATCGGAGTTTCTGCCCGGATCATCTCTATAGCCTCCATCATCTGCTCGGTAGTTGGCCTCAAGCGGCGGTAGCTTGTTCCAAGCTCGTTGCATTCATCCAGTGTGAGATCGTCGCAAAGCTGTTCGCAATGCTGGCAGAGAATCGCGAATTCGTCGGGGTGCATATAGCCATCGCAGCGCGACAAACAGGCCAGGAGGATTGCATGTGGGCGTGCCCGCTCACGGGCGACATTGACTCTGCTCGCACGGGGGCTGTTCACGGGCCTGGGCAGTTCCGCGTCAAAGCCTAGAGTTTCCACTAAGAATGGCTTGGTCTCATGCACGACCCCGTCGAAGTCTATACAGCACTCGATTCTATCAAGCAGAAAGTGGCGTGGGGCATTTCGTTGGTGACAATGAGCGGACAAATAGGGGTTGCCTTTGGCATTGTACTTTACTGAGTGCACCGTGATGCTGCGGCATGACATATCGTTCTTTGAATCGAGATACTCGATCATGAAGGACTGACCCTCACACTCAATTTCCCCGCCACGTGAGTCACCGATAGGCCTATCATCGACTTCAGGAATTACCGATGGGCGAGGCTCCGGCGCACCGGATCCTCCGCGTCGCCAGGCAGACAGGAAAGAGTGGCCATCCATCGAGCACCGCCTCCAGTAGTCGAACTTGTTTCTACCTATTCGCGCAAAAGTTATTTTGTGTCCACACGCTTGCTGCGGTGGTTGGCGACTTAAATCGCTTTGTGCTGGGCCGTGCCTTGAAGGATGGGGCTGTTTGAGGGGGCTCTATTTCGCTTTCAACCACAATTGTGAACGCTCGGATCTCTTCGGCGCACGGTAACAGAGGCTGGAGGCGTGGGCCGGCTACCGACGGCCCGAGGTCGGATTGGTCCGCTTCTTCCTTGGTTCTTCGTGCAATCGATAAAGCGCACGATCATAAAACGCTTTCCGCATCACCCTTAGGTTGGCTAAGGTTTACGCGGGAGGCGTAGGGGTTAAATGGGAAGCGCTTCAGCTCGGGCTGTATTCAAGGTGTTCGATCGTGGCGAAGAGGGGGCAAATTCGCCATGAAGTCGAGGGCCACTTTCTTCATCGTCTTTAGTGTTGTGTTGCTGGCGGTATTGCCGGGGAGCATGCCGCTTGACGCCCGCCTTTTCCTATCGCTGGTCATTCCAGGCCTAGTTGTTTGGCTATTTGGGGGGAATCGCGGTGACAGGAAGTCACGCCGAACGAACAAGAGGCCAGCGTCAGCCTCTGATAACCTTTCATCGAGCACCTTTCGACAAAGATCGCCCGACAGGGCTAGCTTCAAACCGATGCAAGAACAGTCTGGCGAGAGGCCGCACTCCGTATACAAGCGCCCAACTCCGCCGGCAGACTACCGCCCTCCAAAACAAGATTATGCTGCGATAATCCGTGCCGTGCGGCGGAGCGACGCCCCACAAGACCAAACTCACGTCGCTCGCAAGCAAGCAGGCCCGATAACACGGCATCAGGGCTGGGTGCCCGCCGGTGAAACCGTTTCAGTTGGCGGACGCGATCTGGGCGGAATGATCTATGTAGGCACGCCACCATCCCTCAACACCTATGGATATCGTGATGTGTGCCGGGCATATATTGACCCATCCCTGCCAGTGTCGCCCTATGGTTCGGATCGCGATGGTTTTAATTTGCCATATTGGCCAGGGTACTCGGCCATCCCGCCAAACTGCCGCGGAACCTATCTGGACTGGCTGGCGACCGGGCGATCTGATCCGGCCTACGATCCCGGGTATATGTTCCTCTACTTTTATGGCCTCGAACGCCGCTTTTTCCTTGATGCCCCTCCCAAGAGCGAGAAGGCCGAGTTGCTTGAGGAAGTCAGGCGGTTGGCACTGCTTTATCCTGAGAACCGTTCAGTCCAACGATATCTGGGAGAGTTCATTGAGGTTGCTGAAGTCGCGGTCTTCGGCTGCGAGAACATAACGCCGAGCCATGACAACCCAGGCTGGGAACTCCCATTTTCTCTCAAGATGGGGCTTGGCGCCAAAATCGAAACCGGGAAACCTCTCAACTCCGACTGGATCCTGAGTTGGTTGGTCTGTCATCCAGAATATGGCCTGAGAACCCCTGCGAAGCGCTGTTCGGAAGAGTTCCGTGTCCTTTTCAGACTTCGCTTCGACGATCTCTATCCTGATGGTTACAAAGCCACCAAGCCAAGAAAGTCCCTAGATGCACGCTATCGCGCCGCATCAGGCGAGTTTGATGTGAAACTTGTTACCACGCTTGATGGAAAACCGCTTCCGGATGTCTCCAATCTCCGCAAGCCCCTGGACATCGCGAAAGATCTTGCCGAACGGGCGATGGATGATCTCGACAAATACAGCCGGTATCTCGGACGAGAGCCTGACGGGCGCGGAAGTCTTGAGGCTCATGCTTTGCTACCTGCGGAGTTGCGCCCCCTTTTCCCATCTAGCGAAGTGGAGGCACTTGGATTGTGGGCAGGGGAAATCGCTGCCGCCGGAGGTCTGGTCCCCATTGCCGATGTTGTTGAGCGCTTGCAGGGAAGACGTCCCGAGAAAATATCTAAACGGGTGCTGACAAGTGCAGCTGATGCTCTAGCACGGTTGGGCTTCGGCTTGGCTCCTGATCCACGATACGCGCTACGCTCGCCGAAGTTGGACGAGCCCGCTGTGATTTTCGAATTTGGCGGTCCAATTGAAAGTTTGGAAGACGTCTCGCCTAGATATCGATCAGCCCTGATGGAGCTGGCCGTCGCGACTTTCGTGGCTCATGCAGACGGTCGTGTCGTGGAGTTGGAACGCCAGTCCCTTGCAGACCAAGTTTTATCGGTGGAGGGGTTGAAAGATGAGGAAAGGGCACGCCTGCAAGCCAATCTAGATTGGTTTCTTGCGGTTCCGCCCGATTTGAGTCTGCTTCGGCGGCGGCTGAAGGACATGGATGAAGAGCACCACGCTGCGTTGCGCGCATCGGTGGTTTCTGCCGCCTATGCGGACGGTATTGTCGTGTCAGAAGAGGTTTCTGGAATTGAAAAGATCTACAAGGCACTGGGGCTCGACCCAGCGCTGGCGTATTCTGATCTGCACGCCGGAAACATCGATGATCGGCCAAAAACAGTAAAAGCAGCACGGCCGGCCCTGCCAGGTGAACAGATCCCCACTGTGAATGAGATGCGTGGGGCGGCCCTCAATGCTTCGCGGATTGCGAAGATACGTTCAGACACCGAGCGCGTTTCTACTGTTCTCGGAAACATATTTTCTGATGATGAAAATGACGAAGACGCTGCCATTTCGCATTCGCCTTCAGCTCTCGCGGGGCTTGATGTCAAGCACTCTGAGCTGATCCGCGACCTGGTGCAAAAGACTCATTGGTCAGACGAGGGCTTCCAGCAGCTTTGTGAGCGCCGCGACCTTCTTGTCGCAGGCGCCTTGGAAGCCGTGAATGAGTGGGCGTTCGAGGCACATGGCGAAGCTCTACTTGATGAGTACGATGGCTATGACGTCGCGCCGGATGTTGCTCAAGCCGTAAAGGCAGTTTTTAGGGAGGCCCAACATGCCGAAACCGAAACCGCGTGAACGTGATGCCATTATGCAAGCCCTCCGCGCTGGCGTTGTCCCTAAACTGGGATTGCGTCACATCCAAGTTGGGCGCGCCCGAGAGATCGAAGAGATGATACGAGACATGAACCGTATTGCTGATCGTGGTTCGGCAATACGGTTCATCATCGGCGAATATGGCTCGGGCAAGACCTTCTTTATGAATCTGGTCAGGCTTATTGCTCTGGAGAAGGGCTTGGTCGTCATGTTCGCCGACTTGGCACCCGATCGTCGCCTACATGCGACTGGCGGCCAGGCGCGTGGGCTATATGCTGAGATGGCGCGGAACCTGTCGACACGCACAAAGCCCGACGGTGGTGCACTTGCCAGTGTCGTGGAGCGATTTGTTTCGCAGGCCCATCGTAGCGCTGAAGAACGAAGTGTACCCACAGGGCAGGTAATTCGGGAACGCCTTGAACATTTTGAAGAGCTAACGGGTGGATTCGAGTTTGCGGAGGTGATCCGGCGGTATTGGGAGGCACACGAAACCCACGACGACGATTTGAAATCCTCTGTTTTGCGCTGGCTGAGGGGCGAGTTTGCGACTCGTACTGACGCTCGCAAAGCACTGGGCGTGAGAACCATAATCGACGATGCAGGTGTCTATGATCATCTCAAACTCATGTCCGCATTTGTGCGGGAGGCAGGCTATAAGGGGCTCCTCGTGGGCCTCGATGAGATGGTGAACCTGTACAAGCTGACCTCGTCACAGGCGCGCAATGCCAACTACGAACAAATACTCCGAATTTTGAACGACGTTCTTCAGGGCTCGGCCGAAGGTATCGGCTTCCTTCTAGGTGGCACACCAGAGTTTCTAATGAACACGCGCCGAGGGCTTTACAGCTATGAAGCGCTTCAGTCCCGTCTCGCTGAGAACTCTTTCGCCAGAGATGGTCTGGTTGATCTTTCTGGTCCGGTTGTGCGGTTGGCCAGCCTGACACCAGAGGACTTGTTTGTGCTTCTCTCGAATATTCGCGCCGTTGTGCAGGAGGATCGGAGCGCCTTACCCGATGAAGCCTTGGAAGGGTTCATGGCGCATTGCTCGCAGCGAATTGGTGAAGCCTATTTCAGAACACCACGAAATACCGTGACGGCGTTCGTCAATTTGCTCTCCGTACTGGAACAAAACCCAGACGTGAAATGGACTGACCTGATTGATCGGCTCGAAGTTGAAGAAGATGGCGGTGAGGACCTGGCTGACGTCGAAGATTCAGCTGGGGTACATTCAGCACATGGGGATGACCTCGTTAGCTTCAAGCTATGAGGTAGTCCAGTGAGCGGAGCGTTCGAAAAGCTTGCGCGGCCAATCCAAAAATGGATTCGCCAACAAGGCTGGCGAGAGTTGCGCGACATACAGGCGCGTACGATCCATGCTGTCTATGCAGACTGCGCCAAGGACTTGATTGTCGCGGCTTCAACGGCTGGAGGGAAAACCGAAGCCGCATTTCTGCCGCTGATCTCCCAAGTCCTCGATACTCCTTCGCAGCAAGTCGGCTTCGACCTCCTCTATGTAGGGCCGCTCAAGGCGCTCATTACGGATCAGGCGGATCGCCTAAAGGATATTTGCAGCGAAGCAGAATTGTCAGTGACTCCTTGGCACGGCGACGTCTCCCAATCGATCAAAATACGTGCTTTGAAACGGCCAAGCGGAATACTGCTGATAACACCAGAGTCTCTCGAGGCCCTTTTTCTTCGGCGAGGGATGGAGGTTCCGCGTCTTTTTGGGGCTACTCGGGCGGTAGTCGTTGACGAACTTCACAGCATGCTCGACAGCGAGCGTGGTGTGCAGATGAGATCACTTCTCACCCGTCTGGAACTCTCTACCGGGCGAAAGATCCAACGCGTGGGGCTCTCCGCTACACTCGGTGATATGGAACTGGCTCGCAAATATTTGCGCCCAGAGGATCCAGAGAATGTCGCATTGATCGAATCTGAGGGAGGAGAGGCAGAGCTTCAGCTCCAACTACGCGGATATACTCTTGGTGATGGCGATCAAAGCCAGTTGTCCACCACCGACGCTATTGCTGATCACATCTTTGAACATTTGAGAGGTCGCGACAATTTGGTGTTTGCCGGCTCTCGGCAATCTGTGGAGATCTATGCAGATCGGTTGAGGGAACTTTGTGAAAGGGAGCATCTGCCTCAGGAATTCTACCCGCATCATGCGAGCCTATCCCGTGAGCATCGGGACTTCGTGGAACGACGACTAAAGGACCCATCCAAACCCACAACAGCAGTGTGCACGTCGACACTCGAACTCGGAATCGATATCGGGGACATATCGTGTGTCGCGCAGATTGGTGCGCCTTTCAGTGTTTCAGCGCTTCGTCAGCGACTGGGGCGTTCTGGGCGTAGGGAGGGGCAGCCAGCCATTCTGCGCCAGTACGCAATTGAAGCATGCCTTAATTCTGAAAGTAGCTTTGTTGATCGACTGCGTCTTGGATTGGTCCGTTCTGTTGCTATGATTGAGCTGCTTCTCGAGGGGTGGTGCGAGCCGCCAAAACCCCAAGCGTTGCACCTTTCAACCTTAGTGCATCAGGTCCTTTCGGTAATCGCCGAGCGGGGCGGCGCTTCGGCTAGCACTCTCCATCGAATCTTGTGTCAGGCGGGGCCGTTTAAACTGGTAAGCTCACCGATCTTTGCTGACTTGTTGCGCGCCCTTGGCGATCCGGATGTAGAGCTGCTCGAGCAAGCCGATGATGGTCAGCTGCTTCTGGGGCGAGCTGGCGAAAAGCTCGTTGAACACTATGGCTTCTATGCCGTTTTCCAGACGCCGGAGGAGTATCGGCTGGTTGCTGAGGGACAGGAGCTTGGCACACTTCCCATCGATAATGTTCTCGCCCCTGGCACGATGGTCATTTTCTCGGGAAGACGATGGTTGGTTCTTGAGGTGAGCGATCAGGACAAAGTGGTCACCGTAATGCCAGCCGCGGCCGGCACGCCTCCAGTCTTCGGAGGGGACCCAGGCGAAGTTCATGACACCGTCGTCGAGCGAATGTTCGCGCTTCTCGAGAGCGACTGCCAGCCAATCTATATGGACGACGTATCCACGACGCTTTTGAAAGAAGCTCGGCGTAGCTATGCTGAATTGGGATTTCGTTCCTGCCCGATTTTTCCGCTTGGTGAAAAATCCTACGCTGTTGCAACGCGCTGCGGTTCGATAAAATCGGCCAGCCTCGCGCTAGCATTGCGCTCCCATGGATTTGATGTGGAGTTGCATGATGGGTTTCTTGTGGCGAAAACACGCCAAGAAGATCACGATATCTATAAAGCGCTTCGTCAGATTGGCTCTGCCAACATCGAGGAATTTGACACGGATGGTGGCCGGCTTGTTTTCGAAAAATTTCACCCATACTTGCCCGTAGCGCTACTCAAGGCCGATGCCCTTTCCTGCAGAATAGATTTTTCCGCGCTTCCTCAGATGTGCGATATGCTTCTGCAGCAACAGGGAGACTGACGCGGACCGGCAGGACGCATGATCAATGCGCTGGCACGCTGGGAAGGTGATCGCGCACCAGACGCCGTTGCCTAGGCGCGAACGCGCCTGGAAAGGGAACGGGACGCGCTGACGGATCCGCAGACAATCACATCCGAGATCGACAGGATCCACGAGTGGACCTATCGCGATTAGTGGGCAATCGAATGCCTCGACGTGCCGGCATTCCATTCGTCACCGATTTGGTGACGAATGGAAGTTTCTGTTTTTACGAGGTGTTTTGGGGTGTTCATGATACATTCCGAAGAGATGCGGCAATTTCGTCGTCGGAGTGAAAGTCATGGATGAACGCGTGAGAATCCGCTCCAGTGTTGGTGAAATCCTGCGCGAAGAGTTTCTGGCCGAACTCGGCTGGGACGAGGCGGAACTGGCGCGGCGGATCGGCGCGCCAGTTCCGGATGTCACAGTGTTGTTGGGAGGTGGGCGGCTGACGGAAGCTCTGGCTCACCGTTTGGCCGAGGGCCTGGGCACGACAGTGCGGTTCTGGCTCAATATCCAGGAGAACCATGAGCGAACCGCTCCTTGAAGCGGTCCATGGGCCCGCAGTTAGTGGCTCACCAGTTCGCGCCGGAAGTTCGAGCTGAACAAGTCCTCGTTTGCTTTTGCCGGCGCCATGCCTTCTTCCGGGTAGAGCCAAGCCCTCGCATTATCAGCGGTAAGGACGAACAGCTCCGACGTCGCCCACTCCACGCGATCGCCAACCGCCGCGATGAAGGCCGGCCTTACAGCGCCGGGCCTGCGAGGATCACTCGTCGTGTACCAGTGCGCCGCGGCAAAGAAGATCTCGTTTTCCCTGCGGGCGGCCATCGACTTTGACCCAGCCCCCTGATCCGGGCCGTTCGTTAGTAGAGTCTGTTCGCCTTTCTTTCCTGTTTGGGTTCTGGGTTCAAGGCCCGGTGAGCGGAGCCCC
>MDTG01098456.1_pt1 | contig 16293 bp, 17 predicted proteins | sample 811421 | NCBI WGS metagenome assembly MDTG01 (sample SAMN05326645, study PRJNA326480) | marine metagenome | isolation source: seawater | place: Pacific Ocean: South East | collected 2011 | reverse complement strand
GGCAGACAAGGTGAACCGCAAGGACAACGAACGCGTCACGATCAAGAAGTACGCGAACCGGCGTCTTTACAACACGGCGACCAGCAGTTACGTGACCCTAGACCATCTGGCCCAGATGGTGAAGGACGGGATCGATTTTGCCGTTTTCGATGCCAAGACGGGAGAAGATATCACTCGCTCCGTGCTGACACACATCATCGTTGAGGAGGAGAGCAAGGGGCAGAATCTTCTGCCTATCGACTTCCTCCGTCACCTGATCAGTTTCTACGGAGACAGCTTGCAGGCAGTGGTGCCCAACTACCTGGACCATGCCATGCACGCCTTCGCCCGTAACCAAGAACAAATGCGCGGTGCCATGCAGGAAGCACTTGGCGAGCTCAACCCGTTCGGTCAGTTCGAGGAGATGGGTAAACAGAACATGGCCATGTTCGAAAATGCCATGAAGATGTTTGTCCCATTTTATGGAGCGAATGGCGCCCAAGCGCCCAACGATACGGCTGCTACGGCGATGAGGGCCGACGCCGAGGATAAGGCCGCCGCCGATGAGCTGGAGGTCTTGAAGACGCAGTTAGCGCAGATGCAGGTCCAACTGAACCGTATGTCGGATAGCAAGTAAACGGCGTTAGTTTAGCTCCCTGACGACCCGGAATCCCAGCCAGTAACTTTTCACCCCAGGCGGATTTTTCGCGCGGTAGTAGGACCGTGCGACCTTGTTGAAGTAATAAAACGACCCGCCTCGGATTACGCGGTTCGTGCAATCTCCTTCCTTCCGCGCATGGGTATCCTTGGGCCGACCCTCGTGGTTGCGGTTCCAGCAATCTTCCGTCCATTCGAAAACGTTTCCGGCCGTGTCATGAACGCCGAATGGATTGGCCGGAAAGGAGCCCACGGGCTTGGTCCTGTGGGAGCAGCACAAATTATTTTTGGGGGAACAGCATTTGCGGGACGCGCAGTCGCGGCAATTGGCCATCTTTTGGCCGGGCTTGTCTCCCCACCAAAACTGGGTCGTAGTCCCACCCCGGGCCACGTATTCCCACTCTGCCTCGGACGGCAGTCGGTACTTATGGCCGGTTTTACGGCTTAGCCAACGCGTGTAGTTCTTGGCCTGAGCCCAGGTAACGTTGATTACGGGCCTTCCGATCATTCCCCAATTATGGTCGTCGGGTTTGTGGCGGCAGCCATTTTCCGACACGCAGGCGAACCATTCATTGAATTTGATCTCAAACCGCCCAACGGCGAAGGCTCTCTCAACGGCGACGCGGTGCGGTGGGCCGTGGCGGTTCTTGCCGCCAAAACCCATGATGTAGAGGCCCTTTGGGACGATGATCATTTCCGGGCAGGTGTCGCAGTCTTTGAACACGCTCCCCTTTTTAGTGCCGACCGTGGCCGTTTGCGCATTTGCTGCCTGGGTAAGGACGCAAAACATCAGAAAGCTGAGAGCGAGAAATCGCCGCATGAAGAGCACCTCTCTCCCTATGTAGATCGTGTCGGATGCTAACTAGGTAACAGACTAAGACGAAAGCTTATCCGCCCCGACTTCATCGTCAACCTCGACGTCCGGCTTACTAAAACGCGTTAGCGCCCATCGCGCCGTTGCAGCGACTAGCTCTGACGTATCTCCGGCTAGGTGCTGCGCAAGCGGTTCCAAATCGCGGTCGCCGCTGTTGGCCATGGCGATAAGGACGTTACGGAGGAACCGATTTCGGCCTGTCCTTTTGATGGGCGAGCCAGCGAACAGTTGTCGGAACTCGGCGTCATCCAGGTTTGCCAAATCTTCAAGACGGGGTGCTGTCAGTTCGCCACGCGGTAGAAACGCCGGATCGGATGCGGTTTTCGCAAACTTATTCCAGGGACATACGGCCAGACAGTCATCGCAGCCATAGATGTGGTTGCCCATCCGGGTCATCAGTTCTGGCGCGATTGTTCCTTTATGCTCGATGGTTAGGTAAGAAATGCAGCGCGTCGCATCCAGCCTATAGGGTGCGGGTATAGCATCCGTGGGGCACACGTTCATGCAGGCCTGACACGACCCGCAATGATCTGGTTCCGGAAGGTCCGGTGCAATTTCTAATGTGGTGACGATCTCGCCTAAGAACAGCCAGGACCCAAATGTCCGCGACACCAGATTAGAATGCTTACCCTGCCAGCCGATTCCGGCGCGTTGAGCCAACGGCTTTTCCATCACCGGCGCGGTGTCGACGAAAACCTTGAGGTCACCACCTTCAATCTCAGTCAGCCATCGCCCGAGGCGTTTGAGGCGTTTCTTTAGGACATCGTGATAGTCTTTCACCCCTTGGGCGTAGACGGAAATAGCGCCGCGGCGCTTCAGCTTAAGGTCTGCTAGGGGGTCGCCGGCGGGGCCGTAGTTGGCTGCCAGCACGATCGCCGTCTTTGCGTCCGGCATCATGGCCTGTAAATCGCCACGCCGGCCGTCGTCCCGGGCCAGCCAATCCATGTCACCGTGCCAGCCTTTCTTGACGAATGCGCGCCAGCCTTCGCGATCCTCTCGGACGGCGGTGGCGGGCGTAAAGCCTACTGCATCGAAGCCCTCGCTCAGGGCTTGGTTGCGTATTCTGTCCTTGATATCGCTCACTTCGTCCTCATTTGCTGGACGGCCCGTATTTTGATCTTATATAGAGACCCGTAATAGACCATGGTAATTTGCTAACCCCCAAAGGAAACGTGATGCAATTTAAATTTTCCCTTCTCTATGTAGGCCTGATTATCCTTGTCAATTGGGGGTTTTTGGTGGTGCCGTTGGTGGGCATCCCCGGCGGTGAAAAGTGGCCACCCATGTCCTTGGTTGTCGGGTTTATTTTTGTAGCTCGGGATTTTGCGCAACGTGAGATCGGACACCGGGTGATCATCGCCATGTTGATCGCGGCGGCGCTCAGCTACGTCATGGCCGACCCCTTCGTTGCCGTGGCGAGTCTGGCCGCGTTCCTGATTTCCGAATTCGCTGATTGGGCTGTTTACTCCTTCACGGGACGGTCGTTCCGACAGCGTGTCCTAATCTCCAGCGCCGCGGGAACACCCGTGGACAGCATTGTTTTTTTGGGCATCATTGGGCATCTGTCGGTAATGGGTGCGTTGGCAATGACGGCATCCAAGATGCTCGGCGCACTGGCGGTCTGGTGGCTTATACGCCGGCGTGAGGCCGCAGCGGCGTGAGTGCGTTTCAGACCGTAGTTGTTTTGCTGAGCGGCGGTCTAGATTCGGCCACCGTTCTTGCCATTGCTCGAGAACAGGGATACCAGATTGCCGCGATCAGTTACCAGTATGGCCAACGTAATGACGAGGAATTGATCGCGGCTGAAGCGTTGGCCCAAGCGGCTAGCGTCGATCGTCATGTCATTGCCGAATTGAACCTGCGTATATTCGGTGGGTCCGCACTAACAGATGACATTGATGTGCCTAAAGGTCGCGACACCGGCGCTAGCAAAATTCCTGTCACCTATGTGCCGGCCCGCAATACGATCTTTCTGTCTCACGCGCTTGCATTGGCCGAGGTCACGGGTGCCCAAGATATTTTCATCGGCGTCAACGCGCTGGACTATTCCGGCTATCCTGATTGCCGTCCCGACTATATCCATGCGTTTGAACGCATGGCCAACTTGGCGACTAAGGCTGGCGTAGAACAGACTGCACCGTTACGCATTCAGGCGCCGCTTATGCCGCTGACTAAGGCGGAGATTATTGCGCGTGGAGTAGAATTGGGGGTTGATTACGGTGCGACGATGAGTTGCTATGATCCACCAGTTTCTGGAACGCTGACACACTGTGGCACTTGCGATGCGTGCCAATTACGCAAGAAGGGATTTGTAGAAGCTGGCATAACCGATCCGACGGACTACGTCACTTAAATTTGTGTCCCACTTTGCAATTGCCCATCGTCCGACGGCTGTTAGGTTGCATGCCTGATTCACGGGCTTTCCCCGAATGTGGCCGTTTCGGGCCGACCCTAATTTTCTAACTAGGAGTATGATATGAAGACCTTTTCTTATGTTTCTGCGGTGGTTTTGGCCACGGCCCTATCGACGGCTGCTGCTGCCGAAACACGTGTGACCTATAAGTCGGCCAAGACGACGTCGTCATATTACCAAATGGCTGTACAGATTGCTGAAGCCATGAAAAAGGGATCGAATGGTGACATCATCGTCACCGTCGAGGAAAGCCAGGGCTCCGTCCAGAACGTAAAGGAAGCGGCCAAGCGCAAGGGTAACTATGTGTTCACCACGCCGCCCGTACTGGTAAAGCTGGCGCAAAAAGGTTTGGCTATGTTCAAGGGCAAGATCGATCCCAAGTACGCCGAAATTCGCGCCCTGTTCCCAATTCCGTCGCTGACCATGCATTTCGTAATACGTAAGGATACTGGCGTGACCGGTTTTGCCGGCTTGGATGGTAAGACCATACTCATCGGCAAAGGCTCCTTCGGGGCCCGCGAAGGCGCGAAGTATCTGAAGCTGTTCGGCTTGGAAGGAAAAGTGAAGCTCGCGAACGTGGAGCTGAACGCCGCAGTCAATGCCCTGAAAAACAAACAGATCGACGGCTTCGTCACCGCTGGTTCCTATCCGGCACCGAACGTCACCGAAGCGGCGGCCAGCACAGGCGTGACCCTGCTGTCGCTGAATGATGAGCAGATTAAGAAAACCAAGCGGACCAAGCTGATTATCCCGGGCGGCACCTACGCGGGCGTTGCCGGTGCCACCTCGACCACTTCGCTGCCAGTTGTTGCGCATACAACGACGGCCATGAACAACGCAACGGCCTATGCGTTAACCAAGACCTACTGGGCGCAGAAGAAAGCCATGGGGGCCGACAATGCCTGGTGGACCGGAGTTTCCGGCAAGTTGCTGGTCAACGTGTACGGCAAAATTCACCCGGGCGCGCTCAAGTACTATGACGAAGCGGGCATCAAGGTGCCGGCGTCGGCACGTTAAGTAACCTCTCGTCAATTCCTGAACTTAAGTTCGCGTGGTGGTGCCCAGAACGATCATATTTCTTGTTCTGGGCGCCGTTTCTATTGCCTTTCACGTTGGTCTAATCTTCTCCGGTCTGGTCCCCAACCTCGTCGCCCGGCCTATCCACATGGCGCTAGCATTACCGTGGATTTTCTTGTTCGCCACCGCTGGACGATCACTATGGAGCGCAGCCTTGTTCGCCGGCGCGGGCATCGTCGGGTGCATCTATATCGTCCTTAGCGAAGCGGCGCTCAGTGATCAGTATGGATCATTGGAAGGGGGTGGGCAGGTTGCCCTAGCCGCCGTCCTATTGATCGTCGTGCTGGAAATGGCCCGCCGCGCCATTGGCTGGCCGCTGCCCATGGTGGCCGCCTTGGCCCTGGCCTACGGACTTTTCGGAGACCTATTCCCTGGTGAATTTGGTCATCCGGGTCTTCCGGTTGAGAGTTTCCTTGGCACCTTGACGATCGCCGAGGGCGGATTGTGGGGCAGCCTGACCGGCGTTTCTGTCAACATCGTCGCCGTCTTCGTGATCATGGGGGCGGTGCTGAACGCCGGCGAAGCGGGACAAGGGTTTATGAATCTAGCCTCGACCGCGGCGGGGCGACTGAAAGGCGGCGCGGCCAAGGTCTCGGTCCTTTCGTCCGCCTTCTTCGGCTCCATATCAGGGTCTGCGTCGGCGAACGTGGCATCGACTGGTGCAATTACACTGCCGGCTATGCGTAAGTTGGGCTACCCCAAGTCCTTTGCCGCCGCCGTTGAGGCGGTCGCATCATCGGGTGGCCAAATTATGCCGCCGCTAATGGGCGCCGGTGCGTTCGTCATGGTGGAGTTGAGCGGCGTTCCATATACGGAGATCATTTCAGCCGCACTGTTACCTGCGTTGCTCTACTTTGCTGCGGTCTGGATCGGCATCAACGCCTTCGCGGAACGCCACGACCTTAAAGGCCTGGCACCAGAGGATCAACCGACCTTACAGAGCGTGGTCATCACCACCCTGTTTTTCGCCGTTCCTTTCACGGTTCTTTTGGAGCGCATGTTTATTGGCGGTTATACGCCGCAATACGCGGCCTGTGTGGCGATCCTGGTGGCGGTTTTGATGCTATTCGTGGACGCCCGATTGACGTTCTCATGGTCGCGGACCTGGGACCGTTTACAGGCAGTATTCCTAACCGCCGGGCAACAGATCGCCATGATCGCGTCAATCATCCTTTGTGCCAGTATCGTCATCGGTGTGTTGAGCCAAACCGGCCTCGGCGTGAAGATTACCTCGCTCATCTTGTCTTCCTCGGCTTCGGCAGTCTGGCCGGCGTTGCTGCTGACTGCGCTGGCATGCCTGATACTGGGCATGGAGGTGCCGACCACAGCAGCTTATGTGATCTGTGTCTCGGTCGCCGGGCCAGCATTGCAATCATTGGGGTTACCGCTGCTGCAGGCGCACCTCTTCGTCTTCTGGTTCGCACTATTATCGACAATCACGCCGCCGGTTTGCGGTGCCGTGTTCATCGCGGCGGGCATGGTTAAGGAGGATTGGCTGAAGGTCGCGGTGCGGGCCATGATGCTCGGTATTGGGCTCTATCTCATCCCGCTCGCGATGATCGCCAATCCCGACTTGATTGCACTTTCATCGGTGCCCGGCGCCGCTGTCGCATCGGCACTTAAGATCGGCATCGGCCTAGCTGCGATCTCATATGGGATCATAGCGCCCAAGCTCATGACGCTGCGCGTGGTGCTCGTTGCCTTCGGGTTCGCAATTTTGTTTGTGCCTTTGGATATCCTTGACGCTCAGCCGTGATCGCGCTGTCGGAGTTCCGTCTTCAGAATCTTGCCGTAGTTGTTCTTCGGCAATTCATCGACGAAAACATAATCCTTCGGTCGCTTGAACCGCGCGATGTTCTCCAGACACAGCGCATCTAGTTCTAGCGGGGTTGCTTGACCGACCACATAGGCGACGGGAATTTCGCCCCATTCTGGATCCGGGCGGCCGATCACCGAAACCTCTGAGACATTGGGGTGCTGAAGAAGCACTTCCTCGATCTCGCGCGGATAGATGTTGGAGCCTCCCGAGATCACCAGATCTTTGCCCCGGTCCATAAGGGTGAGGTAGCCGTCTTCGTCGAGCGACCCCACGTCGCCCGTATGCAGCCAGCCGCCTTTCAGGGTCTCTGCTGTGGCTTCCGCGTTCTGCCAATAGCCATTCATCACCGTGGCGCCGCGAACCAAGATCTCACCGCTTTCGCCTGGGGCGACGGCATTCTCGTCCGCGTCGGCGATCATCACTTCAAGTTCCGGGAAGCGATGTCCAACGGACACCAGCTTTTCTTTCCATTTCGGATCTGTTTTGTCAGCGATGGTGGTCCGATTGCATACCGTGATCGTCATGGGGCTCTCGCCCTGACCATAGATTTCCACCAGGCAGGGTCCAAAGCGTTCCAAAGCGGCGCGAGCGTCTTTGACGTACATGGGGCCGCCACCATAGACAATGCCGCGGAACCCCCTTGTCGGCGGTTCGGAGGGGCTCTCGGTCATGCGTTTGACCATGGTCGGAGCGGCGAACAAGGACATGCCGCCCCATGCCTCAGCCAAATCGAATATCTCGGCGGGTTCGAAGCTACCCGACTCCGGTATTACGTTGCAGGCCGCTTGGTTGATGTGTGGGATCATGTAAATGCCCGAGCCATGACTCAACGGCGCGGCGTGGATAATGCAATCTGTGGTTTCGGTCGGGTCGACATGATCCTGATGCATCTGGGCCATGGCGGACATGTTGCCGTGCGTCAGCATGGCGCCCTTCGGCCTTCCGGTCGTGCCCGAGGTGAAGAACAACCAGGCCAGATCATCGGCGGCCACCTCAGCCAACGGTGCAGGGTCGGGGTCGAACAGCACCGCGTAAGCGTCGCCGCCGAGGACGACCAGGTGCTCCAGGCTGTTCGGGCGGTGTTCGAGAATGGTCTCGAACAGTTCGGGGCCGACCAGGCAGGCCTGTGCGCCGGAGTTCTCCAGGATGTAACGGAACTCCGCACCGTGCAACTTGGCGTTTGCCGGCACGGCGGCGAAACCGCCCCACCAGACGCCGTACATGGCTTCCACGTATTCCGGCCGGTTTTTTGATGCGATGACGACGCGGTCGCCAGGCTGAAGGCCCAGATTATCCCTAAGGCCAGCAGCCAGGCGCGCGGCCCGCTCAGCTAACTGAGCGTATGATTGCAGCGTCGTTCGGCCCAGCGCAACGGCAGGGCGGTTTTCATGGGTGTCGCCGGCGTGCTTCAGACCGAGGGCGATATTGGAAGACATGGCTTAGCGTTCCCCGTGACCAACTTGATCTCATGGGTGATCTCGGACATTTCCGCCTTCTTCAGTGGCACATCGTCGGCGGCCGTTAAGGATGCGTGGATTTTAGTTAATACCTTTGGCTGCTCGTCGGCGCGGACGGCCTCAAACTCGACGACCACGTTCTCAACGGGCAGGCGCACCTTCTGCCGGATCTTGATCACGTCGTGGACGGTGCAGTCGCCTATACGGAGCAGGAGCATCTCCATTGGCGAGCAACGGAGTGTCGCTTCCTCTGCGGGAGTGGGGGAGGCATTCATGATTCCCCGATGACCGGACCTGGAGCTCCCAACGAACCGCATGGCCTGGGCCCAATTGAAGCGTGCTTTCATAACCTTTTCTCCTTAACCGCGCCCGCGGTATCCCGCCACGCCTTGATCGGGGATCCAAATACCCGCCGGAGCCTCCCCCGTCTGGTAAAACACATCGATGGGGATACCGCCACGGGGGTACCAATAACCGCCGATCCGGAGCCAAGTAGGCGCCATGGCGTCGATCAGGCGCTTCGCAATCCCGATCGTGCAGTCCTCATGGAAGGCTGCGTGGTTGCGGAAGGAGCTCAGAAAAAGTTTCAGAGACTTGCTCTCGACGATCAGGTCGGCGGGCACGTAATCGATGACGAAGTGGGCGAAGTCCGGCTGCCCGGTGACCGGGCAAAGCGATGTGAATTCGGGGACCGTGAAGCGGACTAGGTAATCCGTCCCAGCTTGCGGGTTCGGCACGGTCTCCAAGGCGGCGTTGTCGGGGGACCCAGGCACCTTGCGGCCGCCGCCAAGCTGGGTCAGGTTTTCGTAGATGGTGTCGGACATGTTCTCTCCATGGTTTCAGGCCGGCCCGTCGCCGTCAAACGGGATCGATATCCCCTGCCGCCTGCTCGGCGGCGAAAGCCGCCGCAAACAGCACGAGACCGCCGTTGGCGATAGCGTCGCGCATGCCCTGCATGAGTTCCTGATAGTAGTGCAGATTATGCCAGGTAAGCAGCATCGCAGCCAAAATTTCCTTGGCCATGATCAAGTGGTTGATGTAGCCGCGGGAATAGCTCCGGCAGACATAGCATGTGCATTCGGGATCAATGGGGCGAGGGTCGTCACGATGACGTGCGTTCCGCATGTTTATAGTGCCACGCCGGGTAAAGGCCTGGTCTGTGCGACCGGAGCGCGTCGGCAGTACGCAGTCGAACATATCAATGCCACGCTGGACGGCGCCAACAAGGTCCTCGGGTTTTCCAACCCCCATGAGATAGCGCGGTCGACCGGTCGGCAGATACGGCACTGTGACGTCCAAGGTCTCAAACATAAGCTCGCGACCTTCACCCACGGCTAGGCCGCCGACGGCATAGCCGTCAAAGCCGATCTGGGTCAGCGCCTTTGCCGATCGTTCGCGGAGATCGGCGTAGATGCCGCCTTGAACAATACCGAAGAGCCCATAGCCCTCGCGGCCCCGGAACGCGGTCCGGCAGCGCTCCGCCCAGCGCATAGAAAGCTGCATGGACGTGGCCGCCACCTCTGCCGTCGCCGGAAAGGGCGTACACTCGTCCAGCACCATGGTGATGTTGGAATCAAGGATGTGCTGAATTTGGACGGAGCGCTCAGGTGTCAACTTGTGGTGCGTGCCGTCCACGTGGGAACGGAAAGTGACACCGTCCTCGTCAAGTTTTCGGAGTTCGGCCAAGGACATGACCTGGAAACCGCCCGAATCGGTCAGGATCGGCCCTGGCCAGTTCATGAATTTGTGCAGGCCGCCAAAACGCTCCACCCGTTCAGCGCCCGGACGCAGCATCAGGTGATAGGTGTTGCCAAGGATGATTTGCGCGCCGGTTTCGCGCACCGACTCCGGCGTCATCGCCTTGACGGTCGCTGCCGTGCCGACAGGCATGAAGGCTGGCGTGTCAATCGCGCCGTGCGCCGTGATCAACTTACCGAGGCGGGCCTTGCCGTCGGTCTTGATCAGGTCGAATGTGAGTTCGCTCATGCCTAGCTGAGAGCCCCGCGCGCCGCCACGGGCCAGATATCTTCCACCACCGCACCCGGCGTATGCAGGCTGCGGACGCAGATGTAGTGGTCGTGCAGGTTGACGGTCGGGTCGCAGTGGCCGGGAATCAGCAGTACATGATCGCCCCAGGCCGGTCGGTCGTTGACTTCGGTGACGTCGAGCACAGTGTGTTCGTCCGATAGGCTGCCGATTACCGCGCCGGGCAGGCCGAAGGGTTGCGGCGGCCCGGAGTCAATGGCGCACGTCTTGTGCCCGGCGTCGAGAACGACGCGCTCTGGTACCGGCATGCTCATCACCGATGTTTGGACGAAGAGCGCATGCTGGAACTGGCCTGCCTGTTCTCCATTGGGGCCGAGGTTCAGGGCATAGTCCGTGTCCATGAAGACGTAAGAACCGGCCTGCAGTTCGTTGTAAATGCCACTCGCGGCTTCCGTCTGGAAGGTGCCCGTTCCCGCTCCGCCCACGATGTCGCAGGTGAACCCTTCGGCGGATAATGCCTCAACGGTCATCCGCGCCTTGTCCACGGCGCCTTCCGCATGGGCGTGCCGCTTGGCGTGGTCACGGACGTGCTGAATCGACCCGTGATATGCCTGAAGGCCGCCAAAGCGGAGCCCGTCCGCTGCGGCCACGATTTTCGCCAAATCGACGGCCGCCTGACCGGGCTGCACACCGCAGCGTCCGCCGCCCACGTCGATCTCCACCAGCGCGTCCAAGGTCGCCCCGGCGCGTTTTGCTGCCTCGGAGGCCTGGGCGACGCCCTGGATATGGTCGACACAGAAGGGGACGAACGCGTGTCTGTTGAGATCGGCCAGGCGGTCCAATTTCGACGCGCCGGCGATCTGGTTGCTGACCAGGACGTTGTCGACGCCGCCCTCGACCATGGCTTCGGCCTCACTCACTTTCTGGCAACACACGCCCACCGCGCCCAATTCCATCTGCTTTAAGCCGATGACCGGACTTTTGTGGGTTTTCGAATGGCCGCGCAGTTTCGCCGGGCCACCGGTGATAATGTCGGCCATGGTCTTCAGATTGGTTTCAAAAGCGTCCAGATCGACGATCAGGGCTGGCGTGTCCACTTGCGCGAGCGGCTGGCCAATTTCTGCAAAAGGTCTCATGGGTTAACTCCTCTCCCGAGCATCTATCTGGAAGCATTACCCCACGTTGTGCGATCTGGTTCAAGTAGACAGGCATCGCCGTAAGAGAAGAATCGGTATTTGGCCTCGATGGCATGATCATAAGCTGCCTGCATGCGTGCGAGGCCGGAAAAGGCACTCACCAACATAAAAAGCGTGGACTTGGGAAGATGAAAATTGGTCATCATGCGATCGATGGCCTTGAACCGATACCCGGGCGTGATGAAGAGATCTGTGTCGCCGCTGAATGGTCGTAGCGTACCGTCGTTGCGGGCCGCAGATTCCAATGTCCTCAGTGCCGTCGACCCAACCGCCGTAATTTGACCGCCGCCCACACGTACGGCATTCAGCATCGCCGCCGCGTCGTCCGACAGGGTAGCCCGTTCTACGTGCATTACGTGATCATCTGTGTTGTCCACCTTTACTGGTAGGAAAGTCCCGGCGCCAACGTGGAGGGTGATGTGGACAACCAGGATCCCCCGCACCTGAAGCGCCTTCATCAAATCCGGTGTAAAATGTAATCCCGCCGTAGGCGCGGCTGCAGCGCCCGGCGCCGCCGCAAACAGGGTTTGGTAATGGCTTTTATCCGCGTCCAAACCGGCGGCATTTCGCTTGATGTAGGGGGGCAGTGGCATGTGCCCGTGGGCTTCAAGCGCGTTCATCAAATCTGGCCCGGTGTGGTTGAAAGTTAATGACACTTCCCCTGCGTCACGTTTCTCTAAGACCCTCGCCTCGAACCCGTCTGCGAAGATGATGACATCATCAGGCTTCAACTTCCGCGCAGGCCGGGCAAAGGCGAGCCAGGTGGCCGTGTCCACGGGATTGTGCAAGGTGATCTCGACCTTGGCATCGCGTCGCTTGCCGATTAGGCGGCAGGGCAGCACCTTGGTGTCGTTGACCACCAGCGCGTCCCCAGATTGCAATAACGACGGCAGGTCGCGAACGCCAAGATCCACCAGGGTATCACCCACGTGCAGGAGCCGTGCAGCGTCTCGGGGCTTGATCGGGGTCTGGGCGATTCGTTCGGGTGGAAGATCGAAGTCAAAATGATCGACGCGCAAGGTTCAACTGGCCTCGCCCAAAGGTAGCGTCGTAGTCCCATTGATCGCCTCCATGGCGAAGCTGGAAGGGCCGTCGTTAAGATCTACGGCGGCGATCAGACCCTTATAGAGAGCGTCTTTGGGCGGGCTATTGGTGACTGCATCCTTCAACAGGTAGTCGATGTCGCCACTCATGCTTTACAACTCCACGACTTCCGGAAACCCACTGACGATATTGGCGAAGTCCGGTAGCGTCAACTCGACATACCTTGAGCATATTGTTGCAGCCGGTTGGTTCTTCGCAAAGATGTTGATGGGCGTGTTGGCCTGACTGGGTCGCATTTCCGAAGCGCTCACAGAAATAGGCGCTCGGCCTAGAGATCCACAGGCGCGCCGGTTTCTACTGATTTGACCACAGCCTCGAACACCGCCGTGCCATGCACCGCGTCATCGGGACTTATTTGGTAGGGGGCTTCGCCTGCTACGGCGTTAGCAAAGGCCTCTAGTTCGGCCCGCTCGATATCTGTTTTCGCGAATTTCTCCAAGTTTTCCTTGGCGCCGCCGATCTTGTGGCTGGCCAGGCTGTGGGGGCCACGAATCTCGGCCCAGCCTTGATTGCCGGAAACCCGTAGAAACCAGACTGGAGCAGTTTGGAACAGGGTGGAAAAAACCCCCGTCGCTCCGGAGACAAAGCGCAGCGTCATAAAGGTCACCGCGCTCTCCACATCGCCAAAGAAGCGAGCCTCACTGGTGGCATTGACCTGGCCGATGGGGCCCATGATGGAAATCAATGCATCGGTCATGTGGACACCCAATCCCGTCATGGACCCGGCCGGGCATTGCGTGGGATCGGAGCGCCAGTGATCAGCGGAATAGTCGCGCCCGGGGGTGGAGATGTTAGCTTCAACGTGGATCGTATCACCGATCTTGCCGCCGTCTACGAGGTCGCGGAGACGTTTCATACTGGGCAGGAATCGGCGATTATGGCCTAAGGCACAGACGACGCCGGCGGTAGCGCAAGCGTTCCGAGCCCTTTCGGCGCTCTCCTTGGTCATGGTGAAGGGCTTCTCGACGAACACGTGCTTGCCGGCCTCGGCGGCGGCGATGATCTGGTCCATATGTTGATCATGGGGGGTGGCGATGATCACGGCGTCCAGGTTTTTGTCCGTCAACAGATCTGCAAAGGTATTGCGGAGATCGATACCCTTGTTGGAGCAATACGCTGCGGCCTTTTCTTTGCGGCCGGTGCAACCGGCGACTACTGTCAACGTTTCGGATTTCTCATGGATTGAATTGATAAGGACCTGGCCCCAACGGCCTAGTCCAGCAATTCCTACGCGTAATGTCATCTTTCCGGTTCCCCGCAAAATATTAGCTATTCAGGTATAGGGCGCACTATGATTTGTGGAAAGGTGCAAGCTTCTAAAATTCGTGGTTATGGTCGACCTTTTTTGGGCGATTCGTCAGTCGGCAAGGAATAAAAGTTGTTAGGGCAAAGCGGCCTTGATCAAGGAGCCGTTTCACTTGCGCAGCCACCCCTGGATCCGCATCCTGACATCCGCAATGGCTAGAAAATCGATGATGACATTTCAGAATAAACACCGTGCCTTGCTTCCCAAGTCCAGCGTTGAGGCTTGAATGCTGACGATGTGGATTTGCGAAGCGGCAGACAGCGTCGGATCGAAAATGACCGCATCGCCGTCAATTTTCGCCAAGTTCATAGCCTGGAACACCTGCTTCAAAATACCACCAGACATCCGTATCAGCACACGCCGTAATGGCCGCCGTTCAGCTCAGAAGCGTCGCACTGGCGCGCATGGTCAGATCTTCCATCCCGCCATGGCGCGGACGTTGGCTGGCGTGTGGCCGTCGGCGCGGAGGCTTTGCAGCGTCTGAGCCCTGTCACGCTTGGCGAAACGTTTTCCCTGGGCATCCGTCAGCAGTTTGTGATGTTTATAGGTGGGTGCCTTGTACCCCAACAGCGCCTGAAGGAGACGATGTATGTGGCTGGCCTCGAACAGGTCTTGGCCGCGGGTCACCAAGGTGACGCCCTGAAGGTAGTCATCAACGGTCACAGCCAAATGGTAGCTTGTTGGCGTATCTTTTCGGGCTAGAACTATGTCGCCAAAAATCTCGGGTCGAGCTTGTTGGGGGCCCGCCTCTGCGTCATGCCAAATGAGTGGGCCTACCGCGGCAATAGCCCTATCCATTTTTAAGCGAAGGGCGTGGGGCGTGCCGATCGCCAAACGTTCGTCACGTTCGGCTGATGAGAGGTTCCGGCAGATTCTTGGATAGATTGGGCCATCGGGGCTGTGGGGCGCGTGCCCGGCGGCGGTAATTTCCGCTTGAATATCCTTACGGGTGCAGAAACAAGGATAAAGGAGATCACGCGTCGCCAGGGCATTCAGCGCGCCTGCGTAATCATCCATATGGGCTGATTGTCGGCGGACCGGTGCCTCCCAAGCGAGGCCCAGCCAAGCCAAATCATCCAAGATCGCTTGGTCAAAGTTTGGCCGGCATCGGCCAATATCAATGTCTTCGATGCGGACTAAGAACCGCGTGCCCTGGGCTTCCGCGAACAGGGCCGAATATGCGTGGCCCAAATGGAGATGCCCGGTGGGGCTTGGTGCAAATCGGGTCACACGTTCCATCAGTCAAGAGTGGCGCGTTGTTAACGGAGTGGCAATAGGGGCCACGATATGTTTACAAACAGAATAGGATTTTCCATGGAGGCATCATGAGCGCTATCGTTGAACTGCACGGCCCTACCCAAGAGCCCGCGTCCGGCGGCCCGGCGAAGCAACTGGTCATTTTCTGTCACGGCCTTGGCTCCGATGGGAATGATCTGATCGGGCTTGCACCCTATTTTGCGCGCGTTCTACCCGACGCCAAGTTCGTTTCCCCGAACGCGCCGGAGCAATTCGACATGGCGCCTTTCGGCTACCAGTGGTTTTCCCTGTCGAACCCCAACGCCGATCGTTTGCCAGGCGTCCAGGCAGCTGCGCCGATCCTGAATAATTACATTGACCAGCAGATGGCGGTCCATGGTCTGAGTGAGCAGGAGACGGCCTTGGTTGGTTTTTCGCAAGGTGCCATGATGTCCCTGCACGTGGGTTTGCGTCGCGAGAAGCAGTTGGCGGGGCTCGCCGCATATTCGGGCCGGCTTGTCGGGCCGGAACTGTTGCAGACAGAAATGAAGACAAAGCCGCCGGTCATGCTGGTCCATGGCGAAGCCGATGACGTCGTGCCGTCATCGTCCCTTAAGGATGCCGTTAGTGCCCTAGCGGGTGTGGGTGTCGACGCCATGTGGGAAATGCGCCCGGATCTGGGCCATGGTCTCGATGACCGGGGCATAACTATGGGCATGGATTTCTTGGCGACGTGCTTCAGTGTGCCGTTACCGCAACCGAAGTAGCTGACGCGAGTGTTTTACAAATCAGCGTAGGGTCCGCATTTGCCTGAAAATCGCAACATGTAGTATCTTTCGATTCGAAAAGATGGAGCATAACGTTGTCCGCCGCTGAAGGCATATATCCAGCTTTGGTCCTAAACGCCGATTTCAGACCGTTGAGCTATTTCCCGCTTTCTCTCTGGACTTGGCAGGACACGGTAAAGGCTGTGTTCATGGGCCGGGTCAATGTGGTCTCTGAATACGAACGCCAGGTCCACTCCCCAAGCTTCGCGATGCACCTTCCGAGCGTTATCGCGCTCAAGGAATACGTACCCCTGCAACGTAAGCCGGCGTTCACGCGCTTCAACGTGTTTCTTCGCGACAGCTTCACGTGTCAATACTGTGGCAACGGCTTTCAGGCGGAAGACTTAACCTTCGATCATGTC
>MDTG01415255.1_pt1 | contig 16294 bp, 14 predicted proteins | sample 811421 | NCBI WGS metagenome assembly MDTG01 (sample SAMN05326645, study PRJNA326480) | marine metagenome | isolation source: seawater | place: Pacific Ocean: South East | collected 2011 | reverse complement strand
CAATTTAAATCTATACCTAATACCTCCACCAATTCATCGCGTCGTTCTATATTATCCATCTGCCACTGTTTCATCATATCACCTACACGAATATCACCGATATAGGCAGATTGTCCTGAAAATGCTGATTGTCTTACCCACCTATTACCTAAATACGCAAGACCATTTATTTGGTCTAATGGTCTATCAGATCCCAATACATTAAATTCATTGAAATGATAGGCAATGTGTATTCCTGCTATCAGGCGCAACATTGTACTTTTTCCTGCTCCATTACCGCCTAAAAGAAGTATAGATTCATTTTCCTTAACGGTAAAGTGTATTTCCTTTAAAATTTTTTTATTAAAGTAGTTAAAAGCTACATTTTCAAGTAAAACTAAAGTCATATACTATTATACGGTTTTAATGTTTATTAGTTTTTAATATATTATTCATCTTTTATAATTTCTCGGTGACACGACCATGTTTGTATAATAGATTCGGGACTTCCTATTCCCGCACTCCTAGGATCACCACAAGGACCAAACCAGTGATTTTGTGGTGCTCCGGTTGTCCTTGCTTTTTCACCTACATAAGTTGTACCATTTACCGTATTCCCTAACACATAATTTACAAATATAGGATCATTAGATACTACTGCTGCTGTAAGATTTTCTTTTATTTGCTCACATACTTTTATTACATCGTCTATGTCCTCATATCTTGTGATTACTTGAACTGGACCAAATATTTCTTTAGTGACCAATTCCATGGTTGATTCGTTTATTTCTTTTATCGGTATATAGACTGCAGTAGGTTCAATAAAACCTAAATGATCAGGAATACTATCTCTATCCATTTGTTTATTTCCAAACCACAATTCGGCGCCTTGAATGGTTAATAATTTATTTACATGTTCTATCATTTCATCACTAGTTAAGGTTAAAACAGGTCCCATAGTTTCTTTGTATGCCAATTCTTTTACCTTTTCTTTAAATCGGTTTACATCCCAAGAATGATCTAAAAATACCATGGACTGCGCTGAACATTTTTGTCCACTAAACGAATATGCATCTTTCGTACACACTTTACACACCGTATCGTGATCTAACCCTTTACAGTTTCCTATGATTTTCCAATCAAACCCTCCACCTTCTATTCTTATTTTACCGCTTAATTGTTTGGATAATAACTCAGCTACCTTACTAGAACCAGTAAATTGAGTCATTCTTAACTGCGAGTCAACTAATAATGTTTGCATGGTTTCGCCATCACAATGTATGACATCTACATCTTCTTTTGGTAATCCATTTGCGTGCAGTAGTGTAAGAATGGTATCCATGACTAAAGAGACTCTAGAGTCCACTTTTAAAAGCGGTTTATTACCCATAAAAAGAGCACCCATAAGTTGCAACAATGGTATTTCAAGGGGGAAATTAAAAGGTGATATTATAGCTACACTTCCATACGGCCAACGATACCCATTTGCCATTTGTCCTAAATGATCACCTGGTGTCGTAAACCCTTTTGCTAAAAATCTTACTTGATCACCAGAAAAGTTTTCTAAAAAGGCTCTTGTTACTTGTAATTCACCTTGAGCTTGCTCCTCGGTTTTTCCAGTTACCGTAATGATTTCATCTATTATTTGTTGTTGTATCTTTGTTTCGTGTAATGCATGTGCCGTATTAAAACACACACGACCTAACATTTGGTATCTTTCGGGTTGTTTAAAGGGGTTATGTAATCCACTTTTCGGAACAGCATTAATAGAGTCTATAAAAGGTATCAATTCATTTGTAGAAGTAATGGGAACTTTATGATTTATTTGACCGGTTAATACATTTGCTATATCCATATGTTTTTTACTAGGGACCCATTTACCATTCACTATGTTTTTCAATACTCTTGACATAATTATATTTATTTCTATAGAAAATAAATATCATTTTATAACCTTATTTGTTAGTAACACTTTACGCTTTATACTCATCTTCGGCGTTAAATATTGCGCCCATTCTTCCGTCGGCAAATAATGCACCTTATTAATTTTTAAATAACTATCTATCTGATTATTTATCATACGTAATGTATCCGATGAAACCGATTTTTGATCCGTGATCAACTCATTATAAGCCTTGTTCTCGCCAAATACTACAACCATACCTGTTACATACTGCTTTACTACTGCCTCTACCGCATCTACATTCACAAATTTACCATTACTCAACTTGTAATTATCACCAATTCTCCCTTCATAATACACATACCCATCTTCTAGTCTCGCTGCATCGCCCGTTTTGTACCACTTTATCCCATCTCGTTCTACCAATACCTTTTCGGTTGCTTCCGCCTGACCCCAATATCCCTGCATCACATTGGGCCCTGAAACTTGTAATTCACCTTCTACGATTTCACCTACAATACCATCTAATAGTTTCCCTATACTCGCTTCATTTCGCGGATCATTCATATGATTTACGCAAACCATGGGAGACAATTCGGTTGAACCATATCCTTCACATATTAAAATATCATTTTTGGTAAAAAAATCGCGTGTTTCTGATTGTAATTTAGCACCACCCGTAAAAATAACCTGTAATCTACTACCAAATAGTCTATGCAACGCAAATGGTATTAGTGATCTTACAACAGGTAAATCTAACATATCTATTTTAGATTTTACTAATTCTAATACCCGTGGTACAATATACAATGATTCCGGTTGAATTTCAGCACATTCCTTGATAAATTTCTCTCTACTAGATGCAATTGCGATACGATTATCGTTCAATAAATTATAATACAATTCACACGTTTGGGAATAGATATGAGCCCAAGGTAATATATTCAAGGATACTGTCGCCTGCATATCATGAAAACGAGCATGAATTGTGTCTATGTTTGATAGTATATTTTCATTTGTTAACATTACACCTTTTGGCGCCCCTGTTGTTCCCGAGGTATATATCAATGTTGCTATATCATAATCCACAAACTCTATAGAATTACACGCTTCTGGTAGTTCTACTATACTATTAGTCATGGTATTGTACTTAAAAAATCCTGACTTATATCATCGGTAATACATAAAGATGTACCGCTATCATTTAGTACATGATTACAATAATCCATATTTTGATTTGCATACATTGGAACCCATACGGCACCAAGAGAATTACACGCTATATTCCAAGACACCCATTCTACAGAATTATCGCCCTTATAGGCAACACGGTCTCCCCGATTAATATTTTCCTGCTTTAACATTTCACGACAATAATATACATTGTTTAAAAGAGATTCGCGAGAAGTCCAATCCCAAACACCATTCACTTTTCTAGCTAAAGCATGACCATTCAAATTGGATTGAAAATTTTTCACTAATAAAGAAGATAATGTTCTCATCTATATTAGTATATTCATTATATTTATACCTTTTTAACAGAAAAAATCAGGCATCAACTCTTTTTCCTTAACACTCGTATTGATACGATATTGTTCTACGTCTATATCCAAACTTGCTAATACCTCATCATCTATATAATTATTACCATTGCATTTCAATGGATCCGTTTTAAACATATGCATCGCAGCATCACCCATAATATCAGGACTTCTAGATATATGTACCATTTCATCGCCACCAAGTATATTACGAACTGGTGCAGTATCCAAAGTTGTGCGTGGCCAAAGCGTATTTACACCAACTTCCGGAAATTCTTTGTTCCAGAATTTTGCCATCAACGACATGTTAAACTTCGACATGGAATAATACATATGGTTTACCCACCAATCATCTGTATACAACATATCAATTGGAGGGGCTACTATAATCATATGTCCGGCATCCATGTTTTTTAACGCTGCTTGACCAAACAAATAAGTTCCATTAATATTTACCGAACACATCAAATCAACCTCCTTTTTGGTTTGTTCTAGAGTATTTTTCAAAGACAATGCACTGGCGTTTAATACCACCCCGTCGATGGATCCATAGGTATACAGTGTTCGTTGTATTACATAAGCAATATCCTTATCCTTACGAATATCACAAGGCACCGCCAAACATTTATCATTTTTCGTTGATTGAATAATAGATTCTCTTGCGGTCGTCAGAGTTCCTTCCAATTTTGGATGAGGTGTTGTGGTTCTACCTGTAATTACCACATTCGCACCTTGTTCCGCCAATTTAGTAGCAATGCTCAAACCTACACCGCGGGTAGAACCGGATACAATATATGTTTTGTCTTTTAGTGTATTTACTACTGGTTTTAATGTTTGATCTTTCTTAATGGATTTCAAAACAAAAGCATAGGATTGTTTAAATGCAGACATTATACATATTTAATAACTATATTTTTATCCCCTTTTTTCAAGACTTTTTTGAGCAAATCTCATTTTTTTGGCTATTTTGGGGATAAATCCAGGGATATTTTCTTGATTAATTGGAAATATATTTTAATACAAATTAAAAAAGTTGAAATATATATATTACTAAATGCCAGTAAAAAATATACTAACTATCTTACTACTATATTTAGATTATAGTACAGGATATCTTTACTACTTTTATAAACCTGGGTATAAACATAGAATAGGAAAAATAAAAAGAGAGTCTGATCTCATACCATCCCAAATGCCCTTTTATACAAAAAAAGTAAATGTTACTAATACAACTATATAATATCTTTAACTCACTGTATCATTATTTTCCATATAGTATATATATATGGCAAGTTATCATTTTGGCGTACCTGGTTATGTAATTTGGACAACACATATACTAGTAGGACTTTTATTTTTATATACGGGATATACCACTTATCAAAAACAAAAACTACCTGAATACATTAGTGTATTATATTTAATTTTAGGAGTAGTTGTAATACTTTACCATGGGTATTTATTTAGTATGAAACGATAGTCCTATATAATAATATTTAAATTATATATGAATGTTAACCCTTATGTTTTTTTCTTTATTGTATTAATATGCATTGTATGCATTGTTATAGTTAATCCATACAAAGTACCAAAACAAAATAATATATGGATGTATTGGGAAAATAAACAGAATAAACATAAACCTGACTATCTTAAACTATGTTACGATACGGTTGTAAAACATTGCTCAAAAGACGCTACTATTTTCTTATTAAACGAATACACGGTTCATTATTATTTACCTTTTATGAGAAAAGATATCATGAAATTATCCTCCATACCACATAAAACGGATTATATACGCCTTCAATTATTATATCATTATGGTGGCATATGGTTGGATTCGGATACTATAGTATTTAAATCTTTTAAACCTTATTTTAAGTTATTAAAAAAATATGATTATCTAGGATTTGGTTGTAACAGTGAGGATTGCAACGTAACGGGTATTGGATACAATAAACCGTCCAATTGGGCGATGGGTGCAAGAAAACATAGTGTGTTAATGAAAAGGTGTATTCAAGGTGCAGATGCTATATTAGAAAATCCTAGTCAATTAAAAAGACATTATCATTTAATGGGACGAGAATTATTGTGGAAACAAATAAATTATTTATTAAAAAATGATAGTGAATGGCGTTATTACCATGTTAACTCCATATGCGTAGAATTAAATGAATACGGTAAAAAAATTGAAAATGAGCTATTAATCAAAAACGGAATCATTGATGATAGATGTTTACATAAACGGGTATTTTTACCCGTTTATAATAGTGCGCCTGGATTTCCTCCTTGGTTTGTAAAAATGAATAAGAAAGAATTACTACAATCAAATACTTTATTTGGAAAATATATAAACTATAGTCTTAATGTGTGAAATTGATAGGCATCCATTGGAGTCGGAAATGCGGCATATATCGTATTTTCCTCAGGATCATCATTATCCGACAGTTGAAATCTATAAATACCTTTATTGGTTTCAACCATTTTTATTAGTTCATCTTTTTCTGCCGCGCTAAAATCAGACACCAGGATTCCGGTATATGTATTAGATAACTGTTTAGTTTCAACTTCTAGTTTTACTTGTTCAAGGGAATAGTCTTGATCTATACATTCTACTATACATACGACACTAGTCATATCCACCAAAGGATATTCCGCTGCTTCACTTTCCATAAATCGTTGTAAATACGTGTTCATATCCATCCGGTGTTCATACCCATCCGGTGTTGTTGTATTTTTGGTTTTCAATTTGTAGTATATGATAGGTGGTTTTACTTTTTTGTCATCTATACAGTTACTTAATATAATTATTCATTAAATAGAATTCTCTAACCACATAGTTATATATTCTGTTTGTTGTTCCGGTGTTTGATATTTTTTAAATTCTATATCATTTACAAGTGTTTCTTCTATATACTGTTTTGGAACTTTATATTTTTCTAAAAAGTCTTTATAATGTTCGTAATAAGGTTTATTTTCACTAACATTAGCACTTACTATTGTAATAGGTTTACTGAATATTTCCGTTAAACGTTCCCCCCAATTTTTAATATCTCTATAATGTAATTTTACAATTATAAAATTTTTATAACATTGATATAGATATTCACGGTTAAAGTCATATGACACTATTTGAGGAATATTTAATTTTAAATATATTTCATTAATGATATGTTCGTCTTCTATACTATATAAATAGTCCTTATTAAATAATTCAATTTGATCTTCTGTATTCATACTAAGAAAATTAGGAATTTTCCGTTCACCATTATGAAAAAAACTAGAAATTTTTCTTTCTATAGGTGTACGATATGCATCTATTATAATTAATTTTTTATTTTTACTGGATTCTATTAACGTATCATAAAATCCTTCATATCCAAAATGTTTATTAAAACATGTTGGATTATGAGCTTTTATTGTTTTTAACTCTATGGTGGAAAAAGTTTTTTTAAGCGTAGTACTTCCGCATTTACCACCCGCTATTACAAAAACGTCTATATCATTCATTATAAAGTATTTATATTATTATTTTATAGATACTCGTTAAATGTAAAAGTTTAAATATGTTTTTTCTACCTTATCTGTTGATTTAATGAGTTTATCAACTATTTCGGTTGTAACTGTAAATGGAAACTGTACTTCCAATGATTTTTCTTCTTTAAATAATTGGGAATTTGGCTTCATCAACCTATACAAATTCAATTTTGTGTAAATTATTTCTAAACACCGTTTCAAATTTCTTACTCCTTTTTCTTCATCCGTATATTTTTCAATAATATGCTTAATAATTTCATTGTCTATGACTACATCACCCTTAGTCATTTTTACACTTTCATATATTTTCGGTTCCATATACTGCTTGGTAATGATTTGTTTATCTTTGGTTTCATACCCTTGCGTTTGAATACGATACATACGATCTCGTAGAATAGGGTTAACTCTACTTTCATCATTATAACTAAAGATAAACAACGCTTTACTTAGATCAAAATCCAATTCGGAAAAGTATTTGTCGTGAAATTGTGTATTTTGACTCGTATCCGTCAAATGAGTCAAGATGCCTATGATTTCCTCTCCTTTTGGTGTATCACTTACTTTATCCAATTCGTCAAAGAAGAACACTGGATTCATACACTTGCTTTGCATCAAGATGTCTACAATTTTTCCCCAACTACTACCTTCATACGTATAGGAATGACCCTCCAGAAAACTGCTGTCTGTAGCACCGCCCAAAGCTATAAAAGCAAAGGGGCGTTGAAGAATTTTAGTAATACCCTCTCGTACCAATGTAGTTTTGCCTGTACCCATAGGTCCTTTAATAGCAATAGCAGTTCCTACTGATTTTGGATTAGTAATGAGTTGACCAATCATTTGCATGATTTGCATTTTTGCATCATCTAGTCCGTAGACCGCATCGTCCAGAATTTGTTTTGCTTGAAACATAAATTCGTGTGTTTTATCAATACCATCTTCTATCGCCAGTGGTAGTGTATTTGTTTCTCCAAATGGAATGCGCATAAAACCATCCACCCAATATTTTAGTTTATAATATTCTCCTTCTCCAGGAGTCATATAGCGGAGACTATTGATTTTTTTGATTGCAGAATATTTATGCATATGAGGTATATCAGATTGTAGTACTTGAAAACGATAAGGCACTGTTTGGTTGTGATTATCATTGACTTTTTCAAATTCTTCAATTACCTTTTTTTGTTGATCTAATTCCATTTTTTCAAAATATTTTTTATCATCCATAAAATTTTTCCCTTTCATCATTTTTTTAAAGGTCTTGCAATTTTTTTCTTTCTCCTTTTTCTCCTTACGTTTTTTATCCTTTTCTACTTCCTTTTCCATGGACTCTATATGCGATTTTGCTTTGCCCAGCAATTTATTTTTACGATCCTTCTCAGCTAATTTATCCGCCAATTCTTTAAATTGCGACAACACATGAACATCCGTAAGGGATTCCTTTTTCCCATGCTTCATTTCCAACAATGCATCCGCTGCATCCGCCTCTTCGTCCGCCTCCGCTGCTGCCTCTTTTTTAGCATTTACAGTCTTTTTTTTATTCATCATTTTATTTACTGCTTTAACCGCTTCTTCCGCATCATTTTGTTCCAATAGTTTTATCATTTCTTTATTCTTTGTTCCTTTAGTATATTTAATCCCACGCATCTTCAACGTTTCACGCAATTCTTCTTTTGTATACTCTTCGTAGGGAATGTCTTCCTCTTCATCGTCCTCCTCTAGAAAACGAATCATCTCTTTTTTTGATCCGCCTTTGTAAATTATTCCACGATCTTTTAATTCTCCACGCAACTCCTTTTTACTCCAATCTTCATATGAAAACTCTTCTTCTTCCTCTTCTTCATCATCCGAAACAGTTTCATAATCACTATCTTCTTCGTCATCATCACTATCTTCTTCCTCTTCTCCCAACCCCCCAATAGTTAGAATAATATTGATTTTTTCTCCTTTAGTATCATCTTCGTCGTCACTACTGTCGTCGCTGCTTTCATCACTAGAATCATCATCCTCATCCTCATCCTCTTCTACTTCCTCTTCCTCCTCTTCCTCCTTAACTTTATTTTGAATATATTTAGAAGGGAATAATTTTGCAAGTAGTTGTTGATATTCTTCTGGAGATAGTTTCTCAACATCTTCTGGAAAATCATCATCATCACCTTTTTTTTTCAACGCATCCGTTGGTTTAGAACGAAGATTGTATTTTGAATCGGAGGCTGAAGACTTGGGCATGGTTTATCTGTAATGATAAACTTTTTTTTATTTCAATTTATAACATTCTTTTTGAAATTGAAATAAAAGAATATGAATATAATATAGATAAATAATGGCCGAACATATAAAAGCAGCAAAGATTATTGGTATACAGTTTAGTATTTTATCACCTGAAGAAATCAGAAAAAATTCTGTTGCTGAAATTACTTCAAGAGATACATATATAAACAATAAACCTGTAATCGGAGGTCTATTTGATCCTAGAATGGGTGTTCTTGAACCAGGCCTGTTGTGTCCCACAGATGGTCTAGATTATATAAAAACCCCTGGTTACTTTGGTCATATAGAATTAGCGAGACCCGTATTTTACATTCAATACTTAAATACCGTATTAAAAATATTGCGTGTCGTTTGTTTGAAATGTAGTAAGTTGTTAATTAGTAAAGTAAAATATGCTTATTTGTTAAATGAACCTTCCGATAAACGATGGAATCACATATTTACTTTAGCCAGTAAAATGAAACGATGTGGTGAATGTAATGAAGATGGGTGTGGGTGTAAGCAACCTGATAAAATAAAAAAGGAAGGACTCGGATCCATATTCGCAGAATGGTCCAATGTAGATAGTATTGTTTCTGATACATCCAAACTAACTAAAATGATTACACCGGAAATGGTAATTAAAATATTCAAAAACATTTCCAATGACGACGTTGATTTCATGGGTTTTAATCCATTGTGGTCCAGACCAGAGTGGATGGTATGTCAGGTATTGGCGGTACCCCCGCCGGCCGTTCGGCCTTCTGTAAAACATGATGCGCAACAGCGTAGTGAAGATGATATCTCTCATATATTAGTCAATATCATTAAAACAAATAAAACCTTAAAAGATAAACTAGCCCAAAATGCTGCTTCTAACATTATAAATGATTGGTCTACCGTACTACAATACTTTGTGGCTACTATGATTGATAACAAGATACCTGGTGTTGCTGCATTTGCTCAACGTTCAGGACGCGCATTGAAATCTATCAAAGAACGACTAAATGGTAAGACAGGTCGTGTAAGAGGTAATTTAATGGGTAAACGAGTAGATTTCAGTGCTCGTTCAGTAATTACCCCAGACCCGAATATATCGATTAGGCAGTTGGGTGTACCAAAAAAAATCGCCATGAACATTACAAAACCGATTAAGGTCAATACTAGAAACAAAAGTTATCTAACTGCTTTAGTAAAAAAAGGACCAAATGAATATCCTGGAGCAAAAATACTTCAAAAAAAAAATGGTGAACACATCTCCTTAAATTATGCTGACCGTAACTCTATTAAAATAGAACTTGGTGATACGGTTCACCGTCATATGATGGATGGTGATGCGGTACTCTTTAATCGTCAACCAACACTGCATAGGATGAGTATGATGTGTCATATTGTAAAAATTATGGAGAAAGGTGATACATTTCGTTTAAATGTAGGTTGTACAAAACCTTATAATGCTGATTTTGATGGTGATGAAATGAATTTGCACATGCCTCAAGACGAACAGGCGGAGGTAGAGCTGCGAAAATTAGCAGCAGTACCTTATCAATTGATATCGCCAGCATCAAATTCTTCCATTGTAGGTATTTATCAGGATTCTTTGTTGGGATCCTATCTATTTACAAAAAATCGCGAAGTTTATTCCATGCGCCGAGTCATGAATTTGTTAGTAAACGTTCAAAAAATAGATCCGGCGATCTTTGCTAGAAAAGAAAATTCCAATTTTGATATTTTAAGTGAGATTATTCCTCCTATCTCTATTTATAAAAAAACGAAACGATTTAAATCCGGAGATAATCCAGAAACATCTAATCATATTATGGAAATTAAAAACGGTAAATACATTCGTGGACAACTAGATAAAGGTTGCTTGGGAGGTTCTTCCACAGGACTGATTCAACGCATTAACAATGATATTGGTCACGTTCAATCCTCGGATTTTATAGATTATCTGCAAAATATAGTAAATGAATATATGAAATTGCACTCCTATAGTGTAGGTATTAGTGATTTAATTGCCGACGATAATACTAATTCACAAATTACCCAAGTCATTCAAGATAAAAAGAAGGATGTTAAGAAATTAATAGATGAAACCCATTTAGGTATATTTGAAAATACAACAGGTCAGAGTAATCAAGAAGAATTTGAGTCTCAAGTCAATAATATATTAAATGAAGCCAATTCAAAAGCAGGAAAAATTGGTAAAGAAAGTTTAGATGCTAACAATCGTTTTGTAATCATGGTTAATGCGGGGTCCAAAGGGTCGGATATTAACATTTCTCAAATGATTTCTTGTTTGGGACAACAAAATGTAGACGGAAAACGTATCCCTTATGGTTTCTCTAATCGCACTCTTCCTCATTTCACCAAATTTGACGATTCTCCGGCGGCCCGGGGATTTGTTGAAAATTCCTTTATCAAAGGTCTTGAACCTACGGAACTATTCTTTCACGCACAAGGTGGTCGTGAAGGTTTAATTGATACTGCTGTAAAAACATCTACAACAGGTTATATTCAAAGGCGACTTATTAAAGCCATGGAGGATTTAAAAGTAGGTTATGATGCTACCGTACGAAACAACAAGGGTAAAATCATTCAATTTAAATATGGTGAAGATGGTATTGATCCAATTAAAGTTGAAGATCAGCATTTGTTGTTGTGCAAAATGACTGTTGATGATATTTATGCCCATTATAGTATTCCTTACGATATTACTACAAATGAAATATTTACAACAATATATAGCAAAGGTACTTTGAAAAGATTTAAAGCAGAACATGACACATTAAAGGAAAAATCAAAAATGTATATTGAATTGATGCTTCAACATAGGGAGACAATAATGAAGCAACTCTTTCAATATCAAAATGAATCCAGTATTCATATACCGGTTGCCTTTACTCATATCATTTTAAATATTAAAAATCAATGCCGGTTAACTACACAGACCATGTCCGATATTACACCATTGGAAATATACAATCAGTTAGAATATTATTATAGTATACTAGAAAACAATCAATATTTTAAACCTACTTTGCTATTTAAGTTGATGTACTACTTTCATCTTTCACCTAGAGAATTACTTGTTCAACATTTTACAAAAGCAGCAGTTACCTTGTTGTTGGAAACAATTGTATTGACTTATAAAAAGGCAATTGTAAATCCGGGAGAAATGTGTGGTATTATTGCGGCTCAAAGTATTGGTGAACCTACTACTCAACTTACATTAAATACATTTCACTTTGCGGGTGTAGCAAGTAAATCAAATGTGACTCGTGGCGTTCCTCGTATAGAAGAAATTTTATCTTTATCGGAAAATGTAAAAAATCCTTCCATGACGATTTACTTAAAATCATTTGAAGAACAAAATCAAGAAAAGGCAAAACACCTCATGACACTATTAGAACATACCAAACTTGTAGATATCACTAATAGTATTCAAATATACTTTGATCCAGACGATTTAAATACTCTTATTCATAGGGATCAAACCATGATTTTGCAATATCACGCTTTTCAGACCATGGTAAAAGAATGTTTGAATCTTAGTATGGACGATAAAGATGAAAATGAATGTAAATGGATTATACGTATAGAATTAAACAAGGAAACTATGTTAGATAAAAATATAACCATGGACGATGTTAATTTCGCTCTAAAGCACTATCATCAAGAAGACATTAAATGTATATACTCTGACTATAATGATGACGAGTTAATATTGCGTATTAGGCCTAATATCTTAAATAAAAAGAAGATTAAAACGCAATCTCTAGATCAAATGGATGATATTTATTTGTTAAAAACATTTCAAGAACAACTGTTGCAAAATATTATATTACGCGGAACTAAAAAAATTAAAAAGGTTGTTCTAAGAAAATTAGTCAATCACATACGCAACGAAAACACGGAATTCGTAAAACAACACGCATGGGTTCTGGATACGATCGGATCCAATCTAATGGATACACTTGCACTTGACTATATAGATACTACTAGAACTATTACCAATGATATTCAAGAAGTCAGACGCGTATTGGGTATAGAAGCTGCAAGACATTGTATCTATAATGAATTGTTAGAAGTATTTGATAATGGTTACATTAATTCTCATCATTTAGGACTATTGTGCGACAGAATGACTGCTACTACTAAAATGGTATCTATATTCCGACACGGGATCAACAATGATGATATTGGTCCATTGGCGAAAGCATCTTTTGAAGAAACACCGGAAATGTTTTTGAAAGCAGCAAGACACGGTGAACTAGATCAAATGTCTGGAGTATCTGCTAATATTATGTGCGGTCAACAAGGTTATTACGGAACAAGTTCTTTCCAAGTCTTGTTAGATATGACCAACTATAAACCTACTAATGTTGGTGAAATGAATTATGAAGATAGTGGTATAGAACAATTACTTCAGCAAAATCAAAGTACCCAGGATTGTTCTACTGAAACACTTACCATAGAAAATACTATAACACATATGAAGGCGGATGATTTGGGTGAAGATGATGATTATAATCTTGATTTATAATATATATTATGAATGCATTAGATAATGAATCTCTTGATCATGAAACGGAAGAAGATAATTGTATAGGTATACGTAAAAAAAGATATATGTTGTTACTTACCATACCTGGTACATATTATATTATAGTGTATAAGAATAGACTACCTATAGATAGTTTAATTATTTTTATAGATGCTTTTCTAGTATATTATAATTTCCCTATTTTAGTAACCTATAATTCAACAAAACCATTGTATTATGAAGATCTTTTTATAGATAGAAATAAGATACCTAGTTTAGCTATTAATATAGAAACTAAACTAGCTTTTAAAAATTATTTTACATGGTTTCTTATATTTACCAATTCATTACTTACTACAGGATTGTATAATTATTGGATCTTTAAAACTCAAGGATCTAATTCGTTTTATGAAATAATTGGTATCACGGGTGGTATACTAAAAATATTTCAAATGATCAATCATTATTCTGCTGTAAGTGCTTTGTATCTTATTAAAAAAACGATTCGCAGTAGAATATATATACAAGAAGATGATACAGCTGAAATTATATAACTACACATTTTCAAACGCCGAATTACTTGAAGCATGAACCGTAGTTCCGTGATTACTTGTATCCATTTCTGTACTATGACTTGCTTCTACTGTACTTGCTCTACTATTTGGAGAGGAATTATTTACTGTTTCTTCTTTACTTAATTGTTGTTTAACTTGCGACAAATTATACAACATATCTCGTTGCTGTGCCGATAAGTCTACACCTGGGGTGGAGACGGTATCATCTTTAGCAATACATAAAAGACTGACCCCACAACAAGATACACAACATATAAGTGCAACACTGCATTCTAGTGGAAGCATAACTTTCCACCAAGGCCAACCGCCAATAGGATCGGTTTTACATAATTTCATAATAAGAAACACGATTTGCACCACACCCACGCCGCTTACACCTGCATTTGATGTGGATGATTTAGATTCTCCCATGACTTTTAATGATATACCATAGTTTTGAAATTTTAAATCAATTTATGTCTATAATGTACAATGAAGTACATTAGCAAAATGTATATTTTGTGTATTTTCATTCGTTTTATCTTTATGTACGGTGCATATCTCGCTATTCAACACAACACCTATTATAACGTTTTTACATGGTTTTACTATATTTTAGGCATCGGGTCTCTTTACCATTGGATCACCAATGCGCGAGAAAAAGGAGGGTTTAGTCAATCCATATGGTGGCATTACCTAAGACCTGTACATGGAACATTGTACATCATTGCTGCCTATTTTATTTATCAAAAAAATATGTTGTTTATACCTACTTTACTATTAGATACACTATTTAGTATCGAAGGACACATTCGGTATCATTATGGTTAATATAATTAATGTTATAGAGTCAATAGATTAGTAAGTGAAAATACATCTTTAAACGCCATTTTTATCAATAGTGCTAGTACTATTACTAGTAATATCGCGCACACCATACTATATGCAAATATAATAATATATCCATAAAAAATCACTCTTATAACCGTAACAAACTATACCTTCCTAAAAATATAATGGTCCTATATAATATATATGGGCAAAACCAAGAAATCAAACACGAAAACAAAGGAAAGTAGATGGACTGGTTCAGTGTTTATTTTAGGCGATAAACAGGAAAGACCAACTAAACATACTTTTATTATAAAAACGTCTGGTAATAAGAAAACTCTTACCGTGTTAAATCAGTATGATGAAGTATGGAATAAAAAAGAAGGATGGGGTAAAGAATTAGCAGAAAAATATCCTGTATTCATTGAAGATAAACCGTTTAAGGGTTTTAAAGCATTTACTCCAGAGTCCGTTTTAAATAATATAATGAATCTTGAAAAAATTTCAATATTTATAACCATGCGTGGTAGTCACCAAGGTGGTCCGCGTCATAGTTATAAGGAGCAATTGGTTTGTAGTATGATGACGTCTAAGGGTGTAGCGAGTTTAAAACATTTTTTATCAAAACATAGCAAATCAAACAAGAAAACGAAAAAAGGAGGGGGAGGGTTCCTTAGCAAAAATTATTGCAAAAAAATCATTAACATTGATAATGCTATAGCAAAATTAGAGAGAAAAAAAGCAAAATTTAATAAAAAATGTAAAAAATCTTCTCCAGAAATAATACACTTACCACCTTCTCCTGCTACACTATCTAAAAACAAGCAAATGTTAACTGATAGATATAAAACCGTAACCTACTTATAACCTTACATATCATAAAGAGGATTGTCTGTAATATCCATACCGCAATAGGATACGTGTTGTTTGTTGTAATCAATAGGCGTGTATACTTTAATTTTTACGGCATTTTCCAGTAAAAATTTAAAATTCTCCCAGAATTCCGGTTTATGACCTATGGATTTAGTCATGGTGTGTGCTAATTCGTGTATGGCTACAAACGTCAATGTATTTAAGTCAATTAATTTGTTTTCTCCCTTTTTTTCTTCTAAGCAAAAGGCAATTTTCTCGCCCTTGTTTTCACTATAAGCCGTAT
>MDTG01288257.1_pt1 | contig 16294 bp, 15 predicted proteins | sample 811421 | NCBI WGS metagenome assembly MDTG01 (sample SAMN05326645, study PRJNA326480) | marine metagenome | isolation source: seawater | place: Pacific Ocean: South East | collected 2011 | reverse complement strand
TTGGTTCAGAAATTTCTGATACTGAAGCTGAAAAAATATTGACAGTTGGTGATGCAGTTAAATTTATAGAAAGTAAAAGCAATTAAAAAAGTTAATGCCTCGAAAAAAAGGTGGGATAATGGTCATACTGTCATCCCCATCTGGAGCTGGTAAGACCACCTTAGTAAATCTTTTATCAAAAAAAAACAATTTTTTTATTTCAACATCTCACACTACTAGAAAACCAAGATCAAATGAAATTGAGGGTAAAGATTATTACTTTGTGAATGATAATGAATTTAAAAGACTAATTAATAATGATGAGTTTCTCGAATACGCTAAAGTGTTTAAAAATTATTATGGAACTACAAGATCTCCAGTCATTCAAAACCTAGAAAAAGAATGTAATGTAATTTTTGATATTGATTGGCAGGGCGCTGACCAAATTAAAAATAAAAAATTAGACTACAAATTAATTACTTTTTTTATATTACCTCCTAGTAAAAAAGTTTTATTTGAAAGATTATCTAATAGAGATATGAGAGATAAATTAATTGCTGAAGAGAGAATGAAACAGTTTGATAGAGATGTTTTACATTGGATAAATTATGATTATGTTGTGATTAATGATAATTTAGAGGATTGTTTTTTTAAAATTCAAAAATTGATCGATGCTGAGGTAAATAGTGGATCAAAAGATTATGATAAAGAGTTTATCAAAAATCACATAGATAATTTAATTTCTTAACTTTTCATATTCCTTTGCTATTGAATAATAATCTTGATGATTTAGATTTTGTGGACGTAAATTTAAATCGATATTAAGCTTATCTGCTATTTGATTAGCTTCACTAAATAATTGATTAAATGACCTCTTTATTTTTTTTCTTTTTTGATTAAAGAAAATTCTTGTTACATGTTCAATAGTTTTAGGATTTTTTAATTCAAAAAACTTTTCTTTAGGGGAAAAAACTAGTAAAGAGCTATCAATCTTGGGTTTAGGCCAAAATGAATTAGGCTTAATGTCAATTATCTTTTTTATATTAAGTTTCCAATTACAAATAATAGAGAGTCTTCCATATGTTGAGGTATTAAATTTACTTATAATTCTATCAGCAACCTCTTTTTGAAACATCAGAATTAGTTTATTAAACCATATTTTAGATTTTAAGTTTAAAATCCATTTTGTTAATATTTCAGTTGAAATATTGTATGGTAAATTACCAAATACAGTTAATCTTTCATCTGATAAATCGTTTTCATTAATGTTGAGCACATTATCATTTATACAAGTAATATTTTCGGAATATTTTTTTTTTAGCAGAAGAAATAAAGTTTCATCTTTTTCAATTAATAAAAATTTTTTCGGTTTTTTTTTTAAAATTTCAATTGTAAGATTACCTGTTCCTGGACCAATCTCTAAAATACTTTTATCTTTAATTTCAGCACAACTAGTAATTATCTTTAAAATATTTTTATCAATTAAGAAATTTTGTCCTAAACTTTTTTTTGGTTTTATTTTCACTTAATTTTATCTAAAAATTTAACAGATTCAATGAGACTTTTGGGGTTAGATTTATTTCTTCCAACCATTTTTTGATTTGGGCCATGGTCAGGGGATACTCTTAAAAAAGGAAGACCCATAGTTATATTAATTGCATTGAATCCTTTAAGAGCTTTTATTGGAGTTAATACTTGATCATGATACATTCCAATTATGACATCAAATTTTTGAGAATTTTGTTTTAAAAATATTGTATCAGCTGGGAAAGGTCCAGTTATACTAATTTTCCTCTTTTTTAAAATTCTTATAGCAGGTTCAATAATTTTCTTTTCTTCACTTTTGTAAAAAAAATTTTCACAATGAGGGTTTAAACCAGTTATTGCTATTCTAGGTTTTCTTTTGAGTTTGTTTCTGTAAAAATTATTTATTAAAGTTGATTTGATAACTATAGCTTTAGTATTGATTTTTTTTGAAACCTTACTTATTGGAAGGTGGGTTGTTATGGGGCAAACCGACAAGACTTTGTTATAAATAAGCATCGCATAATTTTCTTTTATCTTATATTTAGAGCATATATATTCTGTTATTCCTTGGTATCGCCCTTTTAAAAAATTTTTTTTTGATACTGGACCGTTAATAAGTCCAATTATTTTATTATACTTTATTATTTTAAAAGCTTCATGAAAACATTTTGAAATATATATTTTAGATTTTGATGATGACTTTTCAAATGGTTTTTTAAAATTATAATTTATATCTATAATATTGATCTTATTTTTTTTAAGATTTTTTAGATATTTCGATTTTAAAAAAACGAGATTTAGATTTAATTTTAATCCAAGCTTTTTTAATTGAGAATCTATTAGATTGAGAGAGCCAATTAGTACTATAGGCTTTTTGTTTTTATATTTCTTGAAAGTTTTAACTAACAATTCTGAAAAAACACTACTAGGTTCACCACAAACAATTAATATAGGTTTAAAGTTCATCTATTTGAGAATTTAGTTTAATTTTATTATAGTAAATTCTTGAAAAGTTTTCGTATTGTTTTTTTTTCTCAATATTAATCATCCTATCTAATATCTCATTTTCATCTAACTTAAGATTGATCAAATTTTTTTTATTTATCTTAATTATTAGAAAGCTATTCCCAACATTAATAGGGTCAGTGTATCCACCTATGTCAATCTTTTGTAACTCCTTCTTTATTATATTTGATAATTGATTTTCATTCACTTTACCAATATTCCCTCCAAAATTTGCTGTGTCAGAAATGCTAAATTTATTAGCTGCAGTTTCGAAACTTGTATTGTTTATAGCTTCTTTTATTTCTTTTGTTTTAAAATTTAATTCTTTAGTATTTTTTGCTGAAAAAATTATTTCAGATAAGTCATATTCTATTAGATTTTGATAGTTTATTTTTTCTTCTTGAATTTTTTTTCTTATCTTTTCTTCATCGATATTTATTCGATTCTTATATTTTGCAGCTATAAGCTGATTCCACAACATCTCTATATTAAGTTTTTTTTTTACTTCATTAGGCGATAATTGAAAAGTGCTAAGATAAATTTCAAAATCAGAGAAATTCGTGAAGCCTAGTCTTTTATAAATATTTTCTATTATATCATCTATCATTTTTTCATTATTCAATGTTTGAATATCTACATATTGTTTTATCTCATTTTTTTTTATTTCTTCTTTGATTAATGAGATTTTAGCTATTTCAAAAACTTCTTGCTTATTTAATTTATTTAAGTCTTCATTTAAGGCTATAAGGTAATTAGTTTCATAGTTTATATCTTCATTTGTTATTATTGAATTATTTATTTTGACAATAATCTTAATTTCTTGAGATGCGTATAAATGACCAAAAAATAAAAAAAAACTTCCATAAAAAATTACTAACTTGATAAATCTTTTTATTTTATAAATACTCATTAATCTATTTTTGGAAGATTTATGCTATTGTCAAACGGCATTATAGTTATAGACAAGGATATGCTTTCTTCTGGTTTTAACACACCATCTCTATAGTAATCTTTGTTATATTCAATAGCCGCAGTTAAACAGTCCATTTTGTATTGATATATCAAGTTATAATATTCTGTTAAATCTGTTTTCTTATTTTTCCTTGTTCTAAATAACAAATTTTTGTTGTCGCTGATTTTTAGAGAAGTTTCATTTGAAATAAAATGTGTTGTACCTATCTCATCATTTTCCTCTATAAACTCAAAAGTGCTCACGAAATTGTTTACTGTAAATTTTGAATTTAGATTATGATATCTGAAATCTTTAAGATTATTATCTGTTAAAAAATCATACTGAAGATCAATAAATTCATTTAATTTTAAACTAGATTGACCAATGAAATTAGATGTTTTTTGTCCTAAAAAACTATTTTTTGGCAAATCGAAATTTTCCTTAGCCCTAAAAGATGAAGCCAAATTTATATTTAATAATTCTTCAGAAAGATCTTCTTTAGCAAATAATTTAAATTCATTTCCTAAAGTTAAAGACTCTCCACCCTCTATTACTTTTGAAGAACTAATTCTATCAATTGAATAAATATTTGTATAATCAATCATTCTATCCTCATCGCTTATATCTTTATTATCTTGAGGATTAAATTTTCCAACAATAATAGGCGTTATTGTTGATGTATATTTTTCACCATCTTTTTTCATTGGAAGTTTTGAGTTAAATTGAAAAATTCCCCTTAAATTACTTTCAGATTTATTTTTTAGAGTTTTAGAGTTTTTAGACTCTGCATTAAAATTCTTAACTAAAAACTCAAAATTATTAATCATTCCAAATTGATTTATTGAATTTAGTGACTTATATTTTAAGTCATTAATTATGATTTTCTCATTTATGTTTGTTTCAAATAATTTATTATAGCCAGCACTAGCTATTTCTAATGAACCACTTAATTCAGTCTTTAAAATTTTGGATAAATTAAAATTTGGAAAAATAAATTCATATTTATCACTGTTATTATCTTTCGTTAAATCCTCATATATTTCAGCATCTATATAGAATTCTAAATCATCTTTGGATCCTTCAAATTCAACCTTTGAGTTTAAAGTGCTGTTAGATTCTATTATAGGAGAATTGATATTATGGGTTTTTAAATATTTATCATTTGAAACATTTTGTAACTGAAGGTCAATTTTGGAATAGTCAAATAAATCAAAGTTCGTTTCTATTGTGGATTTCGAAAAAAAATGGGTTTGAGAAGTACCTTTTTTTGAAATAAACGCGTGATCGTTTTTGATACTGGCATCAAATATATGATAAGTATTTTTTGTAACTTTACGATATTCGCCCTGATAAATATTTTTCTGATTATCATAAAATCTTGGAGAAAAAGTGAAATCTGAACTTTCAGAAATAGCAAAAAAATACGGTGATCTAAGATAGCTAGCTGAGTTTTGGGTTAATATACTTGGTGCAAGAAACCCTGATTGTCTTTTGACTGTAGGATCAGGATGAAAAAATTTTGGAAAATATATAACTGGAACATCATAAAATCTAAAAGATGCATTTTTATATTTTATGATTTTATTTTTCTTGTCATGTTTTATTTCTTCTGCCTTTATACTCCATGGAGAGCACCCATCTCTTTTTTTACAATTAGTATAGATCCCTTTTTTCAATGTAATATCATTATTCTCCATTAAAAGAGATCTTCCTTTTGCCCTTGGTAAATATCTTTCAGTTGATAGCTTATTATTTTGATTAAGAATAATATCTTTTCCTAAAATTCTATTTTGTTTAAAATCGTACAATAGTTTTTCAAGCTCATATTGGTTTAGATTGCTATCAGTTATAAAAGCTTTGTTTGCTCTCAATAAATTTTCAATTAATGAAATATTGAAATTACTAATCTCAATTTTATTAGACTTTAAATCTTCTATTATAGTTTTTTCCAAAGAAGAAATATTTTTATTTTTAATATTATATATAACATTAGAGGTATTTATTATTATGGCATCATCTTTTACAATCTTTGTATCTCCTATTGTCCTTATTGTATTATCATAGATACTGTAAATTATTTTTTGAGCATTTAATTTGACAAAATCGTTAATATTTTCAAGAACAACATCTTCAGTAATCGTATAAATTTTTTCATCTTTAATTATAAGTTTATTACCATAAATTTTATTTCCCTGATTATCTGAAATGATTATACCATTGGTGGCTATAACCAAATTTTTATCTATGGTCTCAATGTTTTCAGCTTCAAACTTAATTTCATTTGATAAGACAGGCAAACTAAAATAAAAAAAAATTGAAAGAAAAAAAATAAAAAAAATTTGAATATTATTTCTCATTTATTCTTATTAAATTGGTAATTATAATTAAAGTCAAAACTATTTGCGGGCCCCATATTGATGTTAAATATGGAACGTCTTTGGTTTCAATTATAACGTTAAAGAAATAATTGATATAATAAATAATTACAGATATTGTAACACCAAGTGTGATACTCACTACTTTGGATCTATTATATTTAATATTGAGCATAAGTATTGAACCTATGCAAACCATTATTGCTAAGTATAAAGGATAAGAATATAATCTATGTTTATAGCCATTTATCATTTCCGTGTTGTACCCAAGCATCTCATAATCTTTTTTTAAAGCTTCAAGCTGAAGCAAATCTAATGACGATAAATTATCAAATATTGAAAGCATTCTTTCTTCGTCAAAATTAGAAAAAAAATCTAATTTATCAAATGATGACGAATTGTTTTGATAATTAACAATTGGATTATAAAGAGTCCAATTTTTGCTTTTAATATTAGCCTTTTTAGAAATTATTACTTTTTCTATTTCAAAATTTTCGTTAAACTGAGATATTGTAACATCATACAAGTTATCATTCTCTAACTTTTCAGCATTGATATAATTAACAAACTCTCCAACTTCATCTCTAATCCATAATCCATTTCCTGTCACTACAGCTAAATACTTGTCATCTTTTGTGTATTTATTTTTTAATTCAAAATAAAAAAATTTCAAATTTGACGAGATATTATAAAATAAAATAAGTATTAAAAATCCTATAACAAAAGTTAAAAATGATAAAATTTGTATTATTTTTAAGTTTGTAATTCCATAAAGTTTCAAAATATTTATTTCATCTTTATCAATAACTTCAATAAAAAAAAATAAAGTGCTTATTAAGAATACAAACGGAAATATCTCAAATAATATTGATGGAATATTTAGAAGAGTTAAATATAAGGGTAACAAAATAACACCCTCGCTATCTTTAAAAAAATTTATTTCTTCAAATAAATTCATTATTAGTATTACAGTAGAAAAAACAAAAGTAACCTTAGCTAAGTTGATTAAAAACTTTTTAAAGATATATTTTTTATAATTATAAATCATAGTGTTTTATTATGTTGAGTAATTTTATTTGATAGAAAAATATACTGAATTAAAAAAATAATAAAAGGAATACCCAAAGATAACTTAAAATATAAAAAATTTCTTACGGTTGCTGAAGAAATAAATTCTGAAAAAATTATTAAAAAAAATCCCAAAAAAAATACCCACACACGAGAAAATTTATAATTCAAATTTTCTTTTGGATATAACAATAAAAAACATAAACTTAATGAAATTACGGGCAAGAAAAGCGGTTTAATTAGACGAATAAAAATTTCTTTTTGCATTTCTTTAATTGCTGGATCATTACAATTTATTACATCGTAAAAGTATTTTTTATCTAATAAAAAATAATTGATATAACAACTTAAAATTGAGGTTGTTTTCTTTTCTTGTATTTTAAAATCTGTTGTAGATTTGGTTAGATATTTACTTAAGTCGAAATTTGTAGTTTCAAAATCAAATGATGTTACTTTTCCACTATTAACATTTATAATTTTTCCATTAAATAATTTAAAAATTCTTTCCTCAGGTTTGTTGACGAGTCTTCCAGAATTGGCGTATATAAATTTAGTTTTTTTTTTATCAGTGTCTTTAATAAAGATATTTTCATAATTTTCAGTCCCAACTTTTTTTTCTATATAAATTGTTAGTTTATCAACAGTATCAATGAATTTTTTTTCACTTATTAGTGAAGGAAAAAAATCTATATTTGACTCTTGTAAATACACTCTAGACTTGTTTTGTGACCACGGAACAATGTATGAAGTTAAAATGTATAAAAAGACTAAAGCAACTAAAGAATATACTATAAGATTTTTAACAAATTTTAATTTATTAACACCGTTTATCCAAAATATCTTTAGTTCATTGTTTTGTTCAAATTTATTAATTGTGTAAAATATAGATATAAAGAATATTAGAAGGTATAATCTTGATAAAATTTTTGGAAAATTTAGTAAAGAATACTTAAAATATATATTTAAACCATGACCATCTTCAGTAACGAAATCTAAAAAGTTTACTGCTTGTATGACCCAAACTATAAGACTTAGTGTGATTAAAGCTGATAAAAAAAAATACGTATTGTCTGTAAAAAACTTTTTAAATATTAATTTTTTGTTGAATTCGATCATTTATAATTTATAAGACATTCTTTAATACAACCTAAAGTACATATATATATGAAATGTCAATATAATAAGTTTAAAATAATATAACTAAAAAAAAGTCTAAAATTATGTCTATTCAAATTAATTATAAAAGCTCCAGTCTAAAAAAATCTTTAAATAATCTAATTTTATTTGTAGATGAAAAATTCAATATTAGTCCTATAAAAAAATATATTTCTATCTCTGAGTTTTCTTATATAAAGGAGTTACTAAAAACTAGTGAGCTAAGTAAAAATTTACTTGTCTTTGAGCTTAATTCAAAAAGAAAAATAGTTCTAATTTCGATTAAAAAAAATTTGAAAAATTCTGAATTAGAAAATTTAGGTGCTGAACTTTATGGACGTATAAATTACGGAAAAAATAGTGAATATTTTATAAATTCTGATAGTGCTGCAAACAAATATGAAGATTTTATTGGATATTTGCTACATGGATTAAAACTTAAGTCGTATGAATTTAATAAATATAAAACTAAAAAAGAATCAAGAGTTATAAAAATAAGTGTATTTGGAAAAGCAAATAAATTTTCTACCAATAGTCAATTAAAATTTAAAGCTTTAGAAGAGGGAACTTTTTATGCAAGAGATCTAGTCTCTGAGCCAGGAAATATTTTACACCCAGATGAGTATGTAAAAAGATTAAGATCCCTAAAAAAACACGGCTTAAAAATAAATATTTATGATGATAAGAAATTAAAAAAATTAGGTATGAATGCTTTGCTTGGTGTAGGCCAAGGGAGTATACGAGGATCTTATCTTGTGACTATTGAATGGAACGGTGCTAAAAATAATTCTAAACCTTTAGCTTTTGTTGGTAAAGGTGTGTGCTTTGATACTGGAGGATATTCCCTTAAACCAGCAAAATTTATGGAGGATATGACTTATGATATGGCTGGTTCTGCAACTGTAGTTGGTTTAATGAAAAATCTTGCAATAAGAAAAGCAAAGATAAATGCTGTTGGTGTAGTAGGGCTTGTAGAAAATATGGTGAGTGGAAACGCTCAAAGACCTGGGGATATTGTTAAATCTTATAGTGGTAAGACAATTGAAATTTTAAATACTGATGCAGAAGGCAGATTAGTTTTAGCAGATGCTTTAACTTTTACTGAAAAAAAATATAAACCAAAGTTTATGATCGATTTAGCAACTTTAACTGGAGCTATAATAGTTTCTCTTGGCTCAGAGTATGCGGGACTTTTTTCAAATGATGATAAATTATCAAATCAACTTTTAGATGCAGGGAAAAAAGTAGATGAAAAATTATGGAGAATGCCTTTACATAAAAATTTTGATAAACTTATAAATTCAAAAAATGCAGACATGCAAAATATTAACTATGTTGGAGGTGCTGGGTCAACTACAGCAGCACAATTTTTGCAAAGATTTATTCTTAATAAAACTCCCTGGGCTCATTTAGATATTGCTGGAATGGCATTTTCAAAATATGGAGGTGCTTTGAATTCAGGTGGTGCTACAGGCTATGGAGTAAGATTATTGAATAAATTAATTGAGGATAATTATGAATAATCTGGAAAAAACGTTATCAATAATAAAACCTGATGCGGTCGAAAGAAATTTGGAAAATGAAATTAAAGAAATATTTAGGAATAAAGGTTTTTCAATTCTAAAAGAAAAAAAAATCCAGATAGAAAAATTTGAAGCAGAAGATTTTTATAAAGTTCATGAAACAAAGCCGTTTTTTAATGATCTTTGCACTTATCTTTCCTCAGGTCCAATAGTGGTAATGGTTCTTGAAAAAGAAAATGCTGTGAAAGGAAATCGTGAATTAATGGGCGCAACTAATCCAACTGAGGCTAAAGTTGGTACTATTAGAAAAAAATATGGAATTTCAATTGATAAAAATTCTATTCATGGGTCTGATAGTATAGAGAATGCTAAAATTGAAATAGATTTTTTCTTTAAAAATTAAAAATTTTTGCAATCGCCCTTGGATATAATTTGTGCTCTTGTATCAAAATTTTATTCCTCAGTGTTTTTGGAGTTTCGCCTTTAGAAATTTTTACTTTTTTTTGAAGTATAATTTTTCCTGAGTCTACCTTTGAATTAACATAATGAACAGTGCAACCAGAGTATTTTTCCTTTTTTTGAATGGCTCTTTTATGGGTATTTAAACCTTTAAATTTTGGAAGAAGCGATGGATGAATATTTAATATTTTTCCTTGAAATTTTTTTATGAAACTTTTTGACAAAATTTTCATAAATCCTGCAAGACAAATAAGATCTATTTTGCACTTTTTTAATTCAAAAAGTATTTTTTCTTCAGTAATAGTTTTTCTTTTAAAACTAAATATTCTTTTTTTTATCCCAAAAAGTCGACTATAATTCAACCCTTTAGCATTTGCATTATTTGAAATAATTAATTTTATCAAAATCGGTGATCCTTTAAGTTTTGAGAATTTTATAAGTGCTTTAAGATTACTTCCTGTTCCTGATATAAAAACTGCAGTTTTTATCTTGTTACTTCCAGTTGATAGAGCCATTTAACTTAACCTTGTTTTTTCCTCGAGAAATTTTCCCAATTACATAGGGTTCGAATTTTTTGGAGAAGTATCTATTTATCTTTTTTAAATTTTTTGGATTAATTATTAAACAAAATCCTACACCACAATTAAAAGTTTTAAGCATTTCTTTCTCGGAAATATTATTTTCTTTTAACCATTTAAAAATCTTATACGTCTTAATCTTATCTAAGTCGATTTCAGCAACTAAATTATCAGGAATAATTCTTTTTATGTTATCTGCTAGTCCACCACCAGTTATGTTTGCGCATGAATTAATTAATTTCTTATTTATTAATTTAAGTATTTCATTTACATATATTTTAGTTGGTTTAAGAAGTTCTGATTTTAAAAATTTATCCTTTCTTATATTAATTTTTTTTTTACTTAATAAATGTCTTATTAGAGAATAACCATTTGAATGAATACCACTAGATGGCACAGCTAATATTAAATCATTTAATTTAATTTTTTTTTTTGTTAAAATTTTACTTTTACCCACTACACCAACTGCAAAACCTGCAATATCAAATTTCCCTTTTTCATATGTACCTGGCATTTCAGCAGTTTCACCACCAACTAATTCACAGTTAGATTGTTTACATCCTTTAATTATGCCTTTAATGATTAATTTAAGTTTAAATAAATCTATTTTATTTATTGATATATAATCTAAAAAGAAAAGTGGTTTTGCTCCCTGCACAATAAGATCATTTACACTCATAGCAACAAGATCAATCCCGATTGTATTAAACTTATTTAGTTGATTGGCGATTTCAATTTTGGTTCCCACTCCATCAGTACAAGCTACTATTTTAGGGTTTTTGAGATTGGCTGGTAAATCTGTTAATGATCCAAATCCACCAATATTGTTATATTTTTTATTAACTTTTTTTTTTGACGAAATATTTGATATGAATTTAATAAATTTGTCAGCTGCATTTATATCAACTCCACTTTTTTTATATGTAAAAGAGTTTTTATTCATTACTATAGGGTATGAAAATTAATAAAATTAATAAAATTAATAATTATTATAGAACTATATTTATTTCTTTTATATTTCTATTTTTATTAATATTTTTTTTTTCCACAGGAAAAGCAACAGCAAAAGCATTTGAAATCACTGATGTTGAAATTTCAAAGCCTTTTAAAATGGGATTTGATAAAAATAAGGTCATAGATGAGGGTTTTCAAAAAGCTTTTAAAAGTTTAATTTTGCTTGTTGTAAATTCTTCTGATCAAAAAAAAATCAGAAATATTAAATTGAACGAAATTAAATTCATGATCAATTCCTTCTCAATAAAAGAGGAAAAATTTGTAAATGAAATTTATTATTTGAGTCTTGGGGTATCTTTTAATAGAAAAAAAATATACAAATTTTTAGAGAATAAAAATATTTTTCCTTCTATCCCAAACAAAACTAAATTATTATATTTGCCTATAATAATCGAAGAGAATAAAAAAAATATTTTCATATTTACGAATAATAGAATTTTTAAAGAGTGGAATGCATTTAACGAAAGTTATCATTTAATTGAATATGTTTTGCCAACAGAGGATTTGGAAGATTTAGAAATAATAAAAAAAAGATACGATTTTTTAGAGAAATATGATTTTAATGAAATTATAAATAAATATTATTTAAATGATGCCATTATTTCATTAATTTTTAAAAACAAAAATAAAATTAGAGTATTATCTCGTATATCTATTAAAAATGATATTTTTTTAAAAAATAGAACTTTTCTAGGTCTAAACTTAGATAATTCAAATCATATTGAAATGATCATTAAAGATTTAAAGATAGATTTTGAAGATTATTGGAAAACCACAAATCAAATTAACACCTCAATTAAATTACCTTTAAGAATAAAAGTTAATAGCTCAAATGAAAAAATAATTACCAATTTTGAAAAAATTTTACTAGAGACAGATTTAATTTACGATTTTTTTATAAATAAATTTGATAATGAATATATTATTTATGAAATTATTTATAATGGTACACCTGATGTTTTTTTAAAATCTATGAGAGAAAAAAAATTTAATTTTGACATTCGAGAGAAAGATTGGATTTTAAAATGAACGATTTGAGATTGATTCGTGATCAAAAAATTATTGAGTTCAATTATGATCAAAATTTTAAAAAAGATGATTTTTATATTTCCTCCAGCAACCAACATATAGTTAAGCTTATTAATAATTGGCCAAAATGGGAGAAAAATTTTTTAAATATTAGTGGTGATAAATACTCTGGTAAAACTCATTTAGTAAATATTTTTTTAGAAAAATTTAATGGTATTAAATTTGAAGCTGATTTATTTAATAACGAAAATTTGAAACAAATTAAGATTTATCAGAATATTATATTAGAAAATTTAACTAAACGCATAAATGAAAAATTGATTTATACTTTGCTAAATATTGTTGATCAAGATAACAAACATCTAATTATTACAACAACCAAGCCAATTGTAGAAATTGAATTTGATTTAAAAGACCTTAAATCAAGAACTAATAATTTTCTTTTACAAGTTATAAAAAAACCAGATGATGATTTATTATTTGCTTTAATATTAAAAAATTTATCAGATCGCCAAATTTCTTTAGAAAAAAAGTTAATAAACTACATAGTTAAAAGAATTGACAGATCATATGGTAAAATATTTGAATTCATATATAAAATCGACCAAATGAGTTTGAAAAAGAAAAAATCAGTCGACCTTAAGATTATAAAAGAAGCATTAGGAGAATAATTGAACAGATACAGAAGTCATAAATGTGATGAACTAAGAAAAGAGGATGTAGGAAGAGAAATTTCCCTTGCTGGTTGGATAAATAAGAAGCGTGATCATGGAAATATTTTATTTATTGATTTAAGAGATAATTATGGTTTGACTCAGTGTATTGTAGATAAAGATAATCCAAATTTTGATAAGTTAGAAAAATTACAATTAGAAACTGTGATTAAGATAGTAGGGAAGGTTGTCAATAGATCCAAAGAAACAATTAATTCAGAGATTAAAACTGGAGAAGTGGAGGTTGCTATAGAGAATTTTTATATTTTAGGTAAATGCAAAGAGTTACCAATGCCAATTTTTAGTGATCAAGAGTATGCTGAAGAAATAAGACTAAAATATAGGTTTCTAGATCTTAGGAGAAAAAAGATTCATGAAAATATTATTCTTAGATCAAAAGTTATTTCATTTATTAGAAATGAAATGAATAAATTTGGTTTTTTGGAGTTCCAAACTCCTATACTCACATCTTCAAGTCCCGAAGGTGCTAGAGATTTTTTAGTACCAAGCAGATTAAATCCTGGAAAATTTTATGCACTCCCTCAAGCACCTCAACAATTTAAACAGTTAATAATGGTATCAGGATTTGATAAATATTTTCAGATTGCTCCTTGTTTTAGAGATGAAGATGCCAGGGCAGATAGAAGTCCTGGTGAATTTTACCAATTAGACTTAGAAATGTCATTTGTAGAACAAGAAGATGTATTTAAAGTAGTAGAGGAATTGATGATTAATACTTTTAAAAAATTTTCAAAAAACAAATTAATGTTTAGTAAATTTCCTAAAATTTCCTATTCAGAGTCTCTTCTAAAATATGGTACAGACAAACCAGATTTAAGAAACCCCCTTATTATAAATGACATAACAGAAATTTTTTCAAGAGATGATGTTTCTTTTGAAATTTTCAAAAAACTTGTTAAATCAGGATCAAACGTAAGATGTATAGTAACCAAAAATACAAAAGATAAACCAAGAAGCTTTTTTGATAACATTGATAAATGGGCAAAAGAACAAGGAGCATCTGGTTTAGCTTATTTTACAATAGAAAATAATAAAGAAATTTACGCTAAAGGACCAGTGGGTAAATTTTTTTCAAAGGAAGCCTTGGAAGAAATAATGATAAAAACCCAAGCAAAAGTGGGAGATAGTATCTTTTTAGCTTGTAATAAAATAAAGGAATTAGAGAAAATTACTTCCTTAGCGAGAGAAAAAATTGCTAAAGATTTAGATTTAATTGATTACAATATCTTTGCTTTTTGTTGGATTGTTGATTATCCGATGTTTGAAATGGATGAGCAGCTAAAAAAGATAAAGTTCAGCCATAATCCTTTTTCAATGCCTCAAGGAGATATTAATAAGTTAAACTTTGAAAAGCCTTTAGATATTCTTGCATATCAGTATGATATTGTTTGTAATGGTATTGAACTTTCATCAGGAGCTATAAGAAATCATATTCCAGAACTAATGTATAAACTATTTTCTATCGCAGGATATGAAAAGAAGGATGTGGACAATAAGTTTAGTGGTATGATTAATGCTTTAAGTTATGGTGCACCACCGCATGGTGGTATAGCACCTGGAATTGACAGAATAGTCATGTTACTTGCTAATGAAAAGAATATACGAGAAGTAACAATGTTTCCGATGAATCAGAATGCGCAAGATTTGATGATGGATGCCCCTTCTAAAGTTGATGAAGAGCAATTGAAAGAATTAAACTTATATTTAAAGGTCAAAAAATAATTTACTTTTTACCTTTAAGACTTATTTTCACATCGGATAAATCTACAAGATTTTTTTTATAATTATTTCTAACAAATCCTTTACTAGTTATATCTTTAACAATTTGAAGTAATTGATTTTGGCCTTCAGAATTTTGCTCTTCAAAATTAGAGTTCTCAGTTAGTCCAATAGCAGGGGTATGAGCTAGATCTTCTCTATTCTGATAAGAAATTGCCAATTCTCTAAAAATATAATCTAATATAGATGATGCACTTAGGATTCTATCATTTCCATGAACCTTACCCGATGGCTCAAATTTAGTTCCTACAAATGCGCTTATAAACTCATCAAGAGGGACTCCATATTGCAGACCAAGTGAAACCGCTATTGCAAAGTTATTCATCAAAGCTTTGACTAACTCACCTTCTTTGCTAGTATCTATAAAAATCTCTCCTATTTTTCCATCTTCATACTCTCCAGTATGTAAATAAACTTTGTGATCACCAATTGTAGCTTTTTGAATATACCCTTTCCTTCTGTCCGGCATACTAAATCTTTTGCCATTATTTTCTGATTTTGCAGAAGTATCTTTAATCATATTTTCAATATTTTTTGATACTGGTTGATTATTATTAGAATTTAAATCAATTTTTTTGTTTTCAATTACTTTGTTATTTTTAGGATCAAGACTTTTAGTTTTTCTATTGTCAAGTTTAACATCTAAAACTTCAAATTTACCATCATCTCTTTTTTCAAGATTTCTAAGTTCAGTTTCATTAACATCATCTAAGTAATGATTTACTTTAAATGTACATGTATAATATGTCTCTACTAAGTATTTTGCCATTTGACCCCAATTGTTTTAAAATTAATTTGAATAATGATTCAAATTATTTATATACAAAATCAAATTTTAGTCTAATTTATTTTATACAATTTTAAATTGAAAATTAAAAATTAATATGTTGACATTTTTAAAAAAGATTTTCATTTGGTGGAATCAAGATACTATCGGCACAAGAATTAAAACAATTTTTTCTGGAAAATTGGTTGGAAAAGATTCCTTTGGAAATAAATATTATGAAAATAAAAGTGGCAAAAGATGGGTCATATATTCTGAAGAAATTGATGCTTCAAAAATTCCAGTTGAGTGGTATTCTTGGATGCATTTTACTCCAAATAAAATTGAAAAAAC
>MDTG01366655.1_pt1 | contig 16295 bp, 17 predicted proteins | sample 811421 | NCBI WGS metagenome assembly MDTG01 (sample SAMN05326645, study PRJNA326480) | marine metagenome | isolation source: seawater | place: Pacific Ocean: South East | collected 2011 | reverse complement strand
TTTAACTTCAGCTATATCCCTAAAAGTTATTACTGAATCGCCATAAGTTTTAATAGGTGTATCTAAAACATCTTCTAAGTTTTCAAACAAACCTGGGACAGTTATATTAAAACTTCCATCACCAGTATCCTGCTCACCAGCAGAAACCATCATGTTGTTTTGATTAACTATATTAATTAATGTATTAAGATTGATTTCGTAACCTTCAATTGCTGATACATCAACAATGATATCAACTTGTTCTTTTCTTTTTCCACCTATTTTCGCTTCTAAAACACTAGGAATTGTTTCTATTTCTTCTTTTAAATTTTCTGCTAAATTTTGCAGGGCTCTATCAGGCAAATCTCCACTTAATGAAATTAATAATATAGGGAAAGCACTTATATTAACTTCATTTACACTGGGGTCATCTGCATCTATAGGTAAGTCTCCTTTAGCTTTATCTACCTTTTCTCTAACATCAACCATAGCCTTATCAGAGTCAAAACCAGGATTAAATTCTAGAAGTACATTCCCGCCACCATTATAAGCAGTTGATCTCACTTCTTTTACTCCTTCTACAGTTTTAACTTCATCTTCTATCGGCTTAATTAAAAGTCTTTCAGAGTCATCTGGTGAAATTCCTTTTTGAGATAAAGATATATAAATAAAAGGAATGTTTACATCTGGAGTTGCTTCTTTAGGAATGTTTATATAAGAAGTAGTACCAGCCACTAATATAAATACAAGTAAACCTAAAATTACTCGAGAATGAGAAATTGCATAATCTATAATGTTAATTTTCATGTTTAATTATTTATTTTCAATAATTTGACCATCATTAACATATTCTTGTCCACTAATAATTATATTAACTTTTTCAGGAAGTCCTTTAACCCACATACCATCAATAGTATCTTTAATTTTTTCTGTAGGATAAAAAATTACTTTATTTTGTTCATTAACAGTTTTAATTCCAACTGTTCCATCATCTTTAAGTGTTAATATTGAAGGTGAAATTTTATGAGCTTTAACTGATTCAATAGCAATTGTAATAGTAGTTGTTAAACCACTTTTAAATAATAAATCATCATTTTCAGCTTCAATTATAAACTCAAAAGTTCTAGTATTTGTTTCAGCAACTGGTGATATAAATGTTATTATCCCAATTTTTTTTAGAGAGTTAGATATCATAACACTAGCATTAGTTCCTAGTTTAATTTTATTCACATCTGTTTCAGATAAGTAGCCTTGAATTTTTATGGGATTTAAATCAACTATATTTGCTACAATATCTCCAGGACGAACAAAATTACCTTCTTCTACAAAACTTGTTTGAATTATTCCATCGAATGGAGCTTTGATTATAGTATTATCTATATCTATTTGAATATTCTTAATTCTAGATTTAATATTTTCCAATTGAGATTCTAAATTGATAGTCTTAGATTTATAGTTTATTTCAATTTCTTTAAGATTTGTTTTTGACTGAGTTAAATTAGTATTAGCTTGTGTTAAATTAAAAGAAGCTAAATTTAACTTGGATTCAGAACCAAGACCTTTATCTACTAATTCTTTAGCAGTATTAAACTCAATTTGAAAAAGTTTAATTTGTTCTTCATGTACTTTAATTTGTTCATTTGTATTAATAATATTATTATCTTTAGTTTCTTTAATTAATATAATTTCACTTTTTAATCTATCATATTCTTTTTCTAAACTTTTAAGTAGTTGCTCTCTATCTTCAATTGAAATTTCAATTAGATTATCATTTTTTTGAACCACAGCACCTCTTTTAAAATATTTTTTTATTATATTTCCTGTTGTTTCAGATTTTATATCTATCGTTCGATTTGACTTTGTCTGTCCTTGTAAAAATATTGATTGATCTATAGTTTCGTAATTAGAAATTTCTGTTTCTACAATAATTTTGTTTAAATTTTCTGATGAATCATTTTTTTTAGATATTTCATTATTCTTATCATCTGATTTTTTATAATCATAATTCTTATTTCCAAAAAACTGACCCGAAACGAACCAGCCGATAACTAAAATTAAAATTATAAAAGATACTATTATTGATTTTTTCATTATTATTTAAATAAAATAGCTATATATTTCTTTGAATTAATATCTCAAGGTATATTATTAATTATTTATGAAATCAAAGAATTGGCTAAAAAGGCAATCAAAAGATCAATATGTAAAAAAAGCAAAAAATACTGGTTTTTTGTCAAGAGCATCTTTCAAACTAATAGAGATAGAGAAAAAATATAGATTAATATCAAAATCTAATAACATATTAGAAATTGGATCTTCTCCGGGAGGATGGTCTCAAGTTTTGATAGAGTTTAACCCTACAGCAAAAATTGACGCTTTTGACATAATAGACATGAAATTTAACCATAAAAATATTAATTTTATAAAAAAAAATTTTTTAAATTATGATTTCAAATTATTAAATAAAAAATATGATTTAATACTTTCAGATTTAGCTCCTAATACTACTGGCAATAAACAACTGGATCATTTAAAATTAAGCTCTATTTTATCTGAAATCATTTTTAATTTAACATTAATTGCAGATAAAAAAAGTAATTTTATTTTTAAAATTTTAAAAGGTATAGATGAAAAAAATATTATTAATTTGTTAAAAGAAAAATACAAAATTGTTAAATATTTTAAACCAAAATCTTCTAGACAAGATTCATCTGAAATTTATATTATTGCAATAAATTTTAATCATTAGTATTAAATAATTTTAAGTTGTTTTCTTTGTAAAATTATCAATAAATCATCTATATCGTTAAATGTATTTTTATTATAATTTTTCATCTGAAGCTTGAAAATTATCTTGTTTTTTTTTATTTTTTTGGTTTTTGTTAAAACACAGTCTGGTGATGCTATAGAGTTTTTATAAATAAAAAAAATGGCTTCATTCTTATCAAAGTTAATAGCATAATCTTTCCATTTGCCTCTAGATACCCCATTAGAATAACAAGATAATATTTTGTTTAGTTCATCTCTAGAAAAAAATAATTTAGAATTGTTAAATCTTTTATCAAGTGATAAATAATCCATTTAAATATTATAATAAATATAATTATGCCTGTAAACACCCCCTTAGAAAACAATTTTGGATGGAAAGCAAGTGATTTTAATTTGAAATCTGTTGATGATGAAAATTATTCATTAAATGATTTGATAGGAAATAATGGCACAGTAATTGTATTTATTTGTAATCATTGTCCTTATGTAATTTCTATTGCTGATAGATTAAGTTATGAGGCTAGAGAATTAAAAAAAATTCAAATCAATTTTATTGGTATAATGTCAAATGATGTTAAAAGTTATCCTGAAGACTCTTTTGAAAATATGAAAAAATTTTCAAATAAATATAATTTAGAATTTCCATATCTTTATGATGAAACACAAGAAATAGCTAAAAAATATAAAGCTGTATGCACTCCAGATTTTTTTGGTTTTAATAAAAATTTGGAACTTCAATATAGAGGGAGAATAGACTCAGGAGTCATAAAAGAAAAAAATGTTGAAATTACTAGAGAATTATATTTAGCAATGAAAATGATATCAGAATCAAATATTGGACCAAAAAAACAATTTAATAGTTTTGGATGTTCTATAAAGTGGAAATAAAATGAGTGATAATAATTTAAGATCTAATTATATTCTTTTAATACAAAATTTTATAAAAAAAAATTTATTTTTTTTATCAATATTTATTATTTTATTAATATTATCATTTTCCGGATTTCAATTATATAAATTTTATTCTAACAAACAAATTTTAAAATCTAGTATAATATTTAACGAACTAAAAAATTCTCAATTAGATTTTAATAAAATGAGTAAATTATCTAATGAAAAAAATTTTTATGGATTGTTAGCTTCTTTTGAATTGATTAATAATCAAATAAATAATAAAAATTATATGGAAGCTTACGATAGTTATATTAAATTATTAAAAAATAAAAATATTGATAATTTATATATTTCATTAATATCGATTCACTCTTCATATAATCTGTTAGATAAAATTGATTCAGAAAAAATTCATGAATTAATTTCATATTATGATAATGATATTAGTTCTTTTAAAGGATATCATTTAGAAATTTTATATTTACTATCAATAATTGAAGAAGACTCAGCTACAACATCAAAATTATATAAACAAATATCTCAAGATAATAAAATTTCAAATTTGATAAAAGAAAGAGTAAGAAAAATTAATGATTTTGAAAAATATAAATAAATTAATTCTTTTTTTATTAATCTTTAATTATTCTTGTTCTTCTTTAGATAGTTTTAGAAATAAGACAGACTCATCCGATATAATAATTGAAGATATATATGATAAAGATAATTATATATCAGATTATAAAAATATTTTATTTTCTGAATATTCTGATTTCTATAATTTACAAAATAACTTTATTATTACAGATAAAAATAAATTTATAAAATTATCCCAATTTAAAAATAATAAAAAAAACACATATGAAATAAAGCCTTTAAAAGTACATTTTTATAATGATAAAATATATAATTTAACTTTTAAATCTCTCTTTGAAATTTATGATATTAATACTGGAAAAAAAATAGAAGAATATAAAATAAATTTTATTTCCACTAATAAATTTTCATATCCAACATCTATTTCTAGAATTAATGATTTATTTTATATTGGCTATTCAGATAGTTATGTAATATGCATAAATGAAATTGGAGAAATAATTTGGGAAAAATCATTTAATGATATTTTAAAAACCCCAATAAAAGTCCATGATAAAAATTTGATATTATTATTAAGTAATAATATTATATCTATTAATCCTTTAAATGGAGATATTAATTGGGAGTTTGAATATGCTAATGATAATACAATTACAAGTTATGGCGGCTCCATAATTTCAGATAAAAATATATTATATTTTATATTACCTAATGGTTATTTTGGAGGAATAGATAGTATTATAGCTGAACCAATTGATAGTGAATTTTCATCATTTAATTTTAAATCAAGGATAATCAATTACAACTTTCAAATTAATTACTTCAATAATATCTTATCTATATTTGAAAATAATAAGTATTTATACTCGTTAGATGTAGATATAAATAAATTTGTTGTAAATAAATTTAATATACATAATGCAAAATCATCTTTTTTTTATAATAATTCCTTATTTGTTATTGATAATAATCTAAATCTTAAATCTTATAATACTTTAAATCAAAAATTATTTTGGAAAATTGATCTAAAAGAATATATTAAAAAAAATGATAAATTAGTTAAAGTTGCTAGTACTAATAATAATTTACTTGTTTTTTTATCTAATGGCAAAATACTTAAATTGAATAAATCTAATGGTGAAATAATTAATTCTCTCAATATGGATGTAAAAAATATAAATCATATTGATTTTAATAATAAATTTTTAATAACTAGCTCAATAAAAAACAAAATTAAAATTTTAAAACAATGAATTTTTTATTATTAGGCAAACCTAATGTTGGAAAATCATCAATTTATAACATTCTAACTGGCAAAAAAACAAATATTATTCATAATATAGAAGGTACCACTAGAGACTGGCATAATTCTAATATAATCAATCTACTAAACTGCCAAGTTTATGATACACCTGGCATTTTACTTAAAAATAACTTTATAAATGAATTTCAAAATTCATCTATTTTTAGAAAATTAATTAATAAAATTGATATTTTTTTATATGTAATTGATTACAAATCGATTTTTGATCAACATGATAATGATTTCATCAATAATTTAAGAAAATATAATAAAAAATTAATTCTATTAATTAACAAATTTGATAATTTTAAAAAAAAACCAAATTTAGAATATTTCAAATATTCTGTCGATAAAGTATTTTTTTTATCTAGCGCACATAAGAAAGGTTTTGATATTTTAGATAAATTTTTTATTAAAAATTATTCCAAAAAAAATAAAGTTCATAACAATCTTAATGTTCATAATACTATAGCTATATTTGGAAAACCAAATGCTGGTAAAAGTACTTTATTAAATACGATACTTGGATATGAAAGATCAAATACTGGTAAATTCCCTGGAACAACAACTGATTATGTAGAAAGTTATTATAAATATAATGAAATTAAATATAATATTATAGATACTGCAGGCATTCAAAGAAAATCAAATATAAAAAAAAATAGTTTAAATTTTTTTTCTATTAAAAAATCATTTGAAAAAATTAATGAAGTAGATTTAGCAATTGCACTAATAGATTCTGAAAAAAACATGGATAGACAAGATAAGAGGATATTAAGTATTATAGGTAATAATTCTAAAAATATAATTATTATATTTAATAAATTTGATTTAATTATTGATAAAAAAAAATTTAAAAATGAATCACTTGAAAAAATTAAAAAAATTGTAGAAATTAAAAATATTAAACTTTTTTTTATTTCTGCTTTTTCAAAATCTCATATTAATAAAATTTTAAAATATATTTATAATGAAATAATAACTAAAAAAATTAATATTAGTACAAGTAATTTAAATAAATGGTTAAAAAAAGCTATTTTTGAAAAAAAACATAGGTTAATTAATAATAAAAATATAAATTTTAAATATGCAGTTATAATTAAAAACAATCCTATTACTGTTAAAATTTACTGCAACTATGCAAATAAAATTACAAAAGATTATAAAAGATTTTTAGTAAATAATTTTAATAAAAAATTTAAGATCATTAATCAAAAAACAACTATAATTTTTTCTAGTTCTAAAAATCCTTATATTTGATCAACATTTTCAATAGAAAAGTTACTAAATATCAAGAAATTATTTATATCATTTATTGAATTGAAAATTTCTGAATTATTGATTAACCACAAACTTATACCTTCAAAATTAAATTGATTGAGTAAATATATTATAGTGGATAAAACAAAATATGAAAAAACCAAGCCATATAATAACCCAAAACTTTTATCTATAATTACGCCAAATATTTGTTTATCTAGATCTGAGCTTAATATTTTTCTAATTCTTTTAAGAAAAAATAATGAAATCAGGAAAATTAAAGGAATAGACAAAATTAAACTAAATATATTAGTAAAAGTTTCAAAATTGTTTAAAAAATCAATTTTTATTAATTGGCTGTTTAGAAAATTAGCAAATGGATCATAAGAATATAATGTTATTAAAACCGAACCTATCCATGTCATTAAGCCTAATACAGATTGTATAAATCCTTTCCAAAAACTAAATATAGTTATGAAAAAAACAATAACTAATAATATGTAGTCATAAGGAAATATTAGCTCAATTATATTCATAATTTAATTTTTACCAAACCAGCTGGTAAAGTTATTAAAACTCCTAACATTGCTATTATCATTGCTATCGCAGTAAATAAACCAAATAAAATAGTTGGTACAAAATTAGATAAACATAATACTGAAAAACCAAATGCAATAGTTAATGAAGTTGTTAATACTGCTTGACCAACAGATTTGTGCGAATCATTTAATGCGTCTTTTATATCCATTTTATTAGATATATTGTTTTTAGTTTTATATAAATAGTGAATAGTATTGTCTACTGCAATTCCAATAGTTATTGCTGCAACAGTTATAGTCATTATATCAAGGGGTATTTTTGCTATCCCCATAAATCCTAAAATAAATGAACAAGCAAATATATTAGGAATAATTCCAACAATGCTTATTTTAAAAGATCTAAATAAAATTAAAAACATTATAAATATTGCCAATAAGACAAAACCAAAAGATTTAATTTGTGAGCTAAATAGAGATTGCAACATATTATTATATAATACAAGCAAGCCATTAATTTCCGCTTCTTTAATAGCAAAGTTATTATTATTTAAATAAAATTTTATTTCTTCAATTAAATCTTGCCTTTTAATCTGGTCAGAATCTTTAACTCTTGCTGAAAATTTTACCATATTATTTTCTATAGATAGATATGGTTTAATTAAATCATTTTTATAATTTTCAGGAATTTGATTATATAAAATAGATAATTCAAAAATAGTTAAATCATTCCTGTTGATTTTTTCTGCCATATCAATGAGAGAATAAATTGATAAAACTTTCCCAATTTCTTTTTTTGATTCTAAAAAATTATGAATATTCTTTATTGTTGATAATTTATCCTCAGTAAACCAAGTATTATTCTCTTCTTCAAAAAAAATGTCATCATTTATTTCTAAGTCCTCTAATTCATCTATATCTTCATCTATATTATTTGATATTTCGTTATTATTTTCATGAAATTTTATAATTATATCTAGGGGTGTAGTTCCTCCAAGATTTTGATCAATAATCTTCATACCTTGATGTATATCTGTGTTTTTTTTAAAATAATTTATAAAACTATTTTCTACATTTAGGTTATATATTCCAAATATACTTATTGAGAAAATAATAATATTTATCAAATAAATTTTTATGTTATGTCTAGTCGATACATAATAAAATATATTTAATAATTTAAATTTAATATTTGTTTTGCTATTAATTTTAGGAAATATCGAAATAATTAATGGCAGAATAGTAAAAGATGTAATAAAAATTATTGATAATGCAATTATCATAATTTTTCCAAAATCAATAACAGGCTTAATATCTGAAAGTAATAAAGAACAAAATGCCACTATTGTTGTTAATGCAGTATAAAAACAAGGCCAAACCATTTTTTTTAATGTAGATTTTATTGCCGCTTCTTTTTTTTGATTATAGTTAAACCTGTAATTGTTAATTATATGTATGCACATTGAGATTGACAAAATTAACATCAGTGAAATAAAATTAGATGAAATTGCTGTTATTTCCCAATTCAAATAACCTATTAATCCTATCATTATAATTATTGAATAAATTGTGGATGTAAGAGGAATTATAACCCACTTAATTTCTCTAAAAATTATATATAAAGTTATAAAAATAAAAATAAATACTGATATTGAAAAAACTATTATATCTTTTTTTACAAAAGTGATTGTGTCATCTATTATCATGTCTATTCCACCTAAATAAAATGAATAATTTTTTGTGTTTTTCTTTTCGTGATTTATAATTGATCTAACATCATTAATTAATTTTTTTCTATAAATGTTATTTGTTTTTTTCAACTCTCTATATTCACTTAGAATTACTTGTGAATCCTTGTCGTTAATAGTTATGTTATTTTTTTTATCTTTGATATTTTCAAATTTTATATCTTTTTTTATATAGAGGATTAATGAACTTATTTTTTTATTTTCACTAATTATTTGATTTGAAAATATAGGACTATTTGAAAATTCATTTATAATAATATTTAAATCAATATCAGTATTATTAATGGTTTCTATATTATTTTGTAAATCTGTAAGTTTAATATTATTTGATAAAAGAATAGGTGAATCAATAATTGAAAAAACTGACTCAATAGATTCTATTTTAGATAATTTACTTTTAATTTCCTTTATCTTTTCGATATATTTTCTATCTATTTCATTTTCTGATTTAATGGCTAAAACTAGAAAATTTTTACTTGGGAAAATATCATTATAATAATTAAAAAATTTAAAATCTTCATCATTTTGTAGTATTAAAGTATCGGAAGATGCATCAAGTTTAAAATTTTGAGAATGATATAAAAAAAATATCAAAACAACTAATGCTGAAAATGGTAAAATTATATTTCTTAAAAACATTAAATTATCTATAAATTCTTTTTACTCTACTAGAAATAGATGTTAAAATTTCATTACTTATAGTGTTACATTCTTTTGCTATTTTTTCTATATCATTTCTATAATTTATTAATTCCATATAAACCCCTTTTTTTATAATCATTGAATTGGCTGAAATATCAATAGTTAAGGAATCCATTGAAATTCTTCCAATAATTTTAAATTTTTTATTCTTATAATAAACAAAACCTTTATTACTAAGGACTCTGGAGATTCCATCAGCATAACCAATGCCAAGAATGGCAATTGATGTTATTTTTTTAGTTTTATATGTTTGATTATAACCTACATATTCATTTTTTTTTAAATGTTTAATTTGTAACACTTTAGCTTTTAATTTTATTACTGGTTTAATAATATTTTTCATTTTAGTATTATAATGTCCACCATAAAGTGATATTCCAGGTCTCACTAAGTTATAATGATATTTATTACCAAGGATAATACCCATTGAATTTGCAATACTTTTGTATTTAACATTATTAAAATGTTTAAATGTCTCCATAAATACTTTGTTTTGAAAAGAATTATATTTGTTATGTTTTTCTTCTGAACTAGATAGATGGCTCATAAGTAACTTAATTTTAAAATTACTTAATAGTAAATTATTAACGTTTTTTGGCTGAATACCCAATCTATTAATGCCAGAGTCAATATGTAATCCTATATTAATATTTTTATAAGAATTATTATTTAATATCTTTAATTCTTCAATGGAATTAATTATTGGAATCAATTTATTTTTTAAGCATATTTTTATATCATCTTTTTCAAAACCATTTAGTATAAAGATATTTCCATTTAAAAATTTTTTTCTTATATTCAAACCTTCATCTAAAGTTGCAACAAAAAAATTTTTACAACCATTTTTATATAATATTTTAAAAATTTTTAAATCTCCTAATCCATAAGCGTTAGCTTTAATAGTTGCACCAATGAGACTTTTAGATGAAATTTTAGAAAGTGATTTATAATTATGAATGAAATTTTTTAAATTAATTTCAAGTATTGCACTCGAATTTGTCATTCATTAAAAGTATTATTATATTCATCTTTTGATAAATCGCTAAATTTTGTATAATTTGAGTCAAAGTGTGTTTTAATAGTTCCAATAGGGCCATGTCTTTGCTTTGCCACAATTAATTCTGCAATATTATAATTTTGATCACATATTTCTTTCCATCTTTGATGTCTTTCATAATATTTATCTTCATTTTCATCAATTTTTTTAATTGGCTCCATTCTTTCTAAATAATAACTCTCTCTAAAAATAAACATTACTACATCCGAGTCTTGTTCTATTGTGCCGCTTTCTCTTAAGTCTGATAATTGAGGTCTTTTATCTTCTCTTTGTTCAACTTGTCTAGATAGTTGTGAGAGAGCAACAATAGGTATATTTAATTCTTTAGCAATAGCTTTTAAACCTCTGGTAATTTCAGAAATTTCTTGAACTCTCCCATCGTTTCTTACAGCTGAAGATCCAGACATTAATTGAAGATAATCTATTATTATTAAATTTATATCATATAATCGTTTTAATCTTCTTGCTCTTGTTCTTAATAGAGGAATAGTTAAAATAGGATTGTCATCAATAAAAATATTTAAATCTTCTAAATCTGAACTAGTTTCAGCAATTTTTTTAAAATCATCTTGTGTTAATTCTGCTTTCCTCATTTTATCACTAGTTATCTTAGATTGTTCAGCAAGTACTCTAGTGGCTAATTGTTCAGCAGACATTTCTAATGAAAAGAAAGCTACTTTACCTCCATCAATAAGATTAAGATTTCCAGTTTCATCTTCCGATTGTTTAAATTTTTTTGCAACATTAAAAGCTATATTAGTTCCCAAAGCTGTTTTCCCCATAGAGGGCCTTCCAGCTATTATTATTAAATCTGAATTATATAATCCTCCTAATTTTTTATCTAAATCTTTTAGTCCTGTAGGTATGCCTGCAATTCTTCCGTCATTTTTAAAAGATTTATCAATTATATCTATTGCATCTTTCAAAGCTTCATTAAATAATTGATGCTTCCTATCAGTTCTCCCTGATTCAGATAAATTGTATAATTCATTTTCAGTTATCTCTATTAAATCACTTCCATTAAGATTCTTTTCATTACTTGAGGTATTTGTAATAACATTATTACCTATTGATATTAAAGTTCTCTTTATGTGCAAATCATATAATAAATGAGCATATTGATATGCATTTTGAGAAGAAGGAGCAGAGTCTTTAATTTGGTTTAAATATTTATGAATATCAAAGTTTTTATCATCATTTTCTTCTAAATAATTTTTAAGTGTAATTGGAGTTACTAATATATTTTGATCCAATAAATCCTTAATTACTCTAAATATTTTCTTATTATTTATATCTACAAAGTGGTCTTCGTTTAAAAAATCAGCTACTTTTTCGTAACTTTTATTATCCCACAAAAAACAACCAATAACTGCTATTTCTGCATCAAAATTTGTTAATTTATCATGAATAGTATTTAGGCTGCTTGTTTGATTTTTATGCAATTCAGGATTTGCCATTGTTTTTTTAATAAACATTTATTATTTTAAAACAATACTGAGGTTTTTAAAAACAGTTAATAAAAAAGAATAATGTGAATAAAGGTTTTAACTTTTCTTAACAGAAACCTTTACTTTTTCGACTAAATCTACATATGGGCTAATTTCTATAAAATGCTCACCTAGAGTTCTTATAGGTTCAATTATTTTAATTTCATCTGATAGTATTGAAATGCCACTATTTTCTAAAAAATTTAAAATTTCTTTTTTCGAAACAGAGCCATAAAGTTGATCTTTCTCATCTGCTTCTTTTATAAATGATATATTTGTTTTTTTAATTTTTTCTAAAACTAATATAGCTTTTTCTTTTTTTTCATTTTCTTTTGAAAGGACATCTTCTTTAATTTTTTCATAATGATCTCTATTTTCTTTATTATTTCTTAATGCCATTTTATTAGGAAATAGATAATTTCTTGCAAAGCCATTTTTAACATTAACTAGATCACCTACTTTACCTAGTTTTTTTAAGTTAGTTGTTAATATTATTTTCATTATTTAATAAAAATTTTATTAGTGTATGATAATAAAGATAAAAATCTAGCTTGTTTAATTGCTCTAGATAATTTTTTTTGATTCTTTGATGAGACATTAGTTATTCTACTAGGAGTAATTTTTCCTTTTTCAGAAATATATCTTGATAATAATTTTATATCTTTGTAAGTAATTTTAGGTGAATTTTTTTGACTAAAAGGACAAAATTTCTTTCTTTCTTCAAAAGGTATATTGTTTTTATCTATTTTTTTTTTCATAATTAATTATTTTTTTCTAAAGATAATTTTGTTGGAAGTTCTTCATGTTCATTTACTGCTATAAAAAGGTATCTTAAGATATTATCTTGTTTATTTAGGGATTCTTTTATTTCTTGAATTTTACTACCTTCAATTTCGATTTGAAAAAATTTATAAAACGCTTTTTTGTTATTTTTTATTTGATATGATAAATCCCTTAAACCCCAATCCTCTTCATTGATAAAACTACCATTAAATTTAGAGATTTGGCTCTTAAAATAGTCATTTAACTTAGTTAAATCTGTATTTTGAATTTCTGATGAAAACATCAATACTGCTTCAAATTTTTTCATATACTCCTTGGTAAATACTCAAAAAAAATATTTTCGAGTGAAGTTAAATTTGCTATTATAACTATTTTATCATAAATCAAGTTAAAAATGACAACAATAGTTTTTCCAGGTCAAGGCAGCCAATATATTGGTATGACTAAAGATTTTTATGAAGAATTTGCTATAGTAAGAGAAATTTTCGAAATTATAGAAAACACCTCTAAAATAAAAATTAAAGACATAATATTTGAAAATAATGATAACTTACTGAACATAACTCAATACACTCAATTAGCTATTTTTTGTTCATCTATTTCAATTTTCAATGTTATCAATGAACATTTAAGAAAAAATAATTTGTTAATAAAAAATTTTTTAGGTCATTCTTTAGGGGAATATACAGCATTAGTTGCCTCTAAAGTTATATCCATTGAAGATTGTGTTAAATTATTAAAGGTTAGAGGTGAGTTAATGCAAAATGCATATGCAGAAAACAAATCTGGTATGGCAGCAGTTATAGGTCTAAATTGTAGTTCAATAGAAAACATAATATCTGATAACAATTTAAGTATTGAAGTTGCAAATGATAATTCACCATTACAAGTTGTTGTTTCAGGAATTACTGAAAGTTTAGAATCGTCTAAAGATTTTTTTATAAATAATGGTGCTAAAAAATTTATAAAGCTTAATGTATCAGCTGCTTTTCATTCCAAAATTATGAAAGATGCAGAAAAAAAAATGCTATCTTTTTTAGATTTAATAAAATTTTCAAATCCAAAATCAAATATTATTTCCAATTATTCTGGGAATTATAGTAATGATTCTAATGTTATTTTTGATAACCTTTCAAAACAAATGTCTAATAAAGTAAAATGGGTTGGAAGTATTAAATGCTTAGAAAATATGAATGATAAAAAAATTATTGAAATTGGACCTGGTAAAGTCTTATCTGGATTAATAAATAGAATATCTAATAATTTTAATATATTTAGTATAGATAATTTAAAAGATATGGAAAAATTTATTAATGAATTTTAACTTAGAAAATAAAAAGGTTTTAATTACTGGCTCTTCTGGAGGTATAGGGACAGCTTTAGTTAATAAATTTATAGATTATAAAGCAAAAATTATATGCACATCATCAAATCAAACTAATTTAGATAAATTGAAGAGTGATTATGGCAATGATAATTATTATTATCTTCTAGATTTTTCTAATAGCGATTCTTTATCTAAAAATATTAAAATTATTACTAAAGATCATCCAGATATAGATATATTAATTAATAATGCTGGAATTACTAATGATAATTTATTTTTAAGAATGAAAGAAAATCAATGGGAAGAAGTTATAAAAATTAACCTAAATTCAAATTTTTATATTTTGAAAGAAATTTTACCAAATATGCTTAAAAGAAAATCAGGTAATATAATTGGAATTACATCCGTAATTGCATTTACTGGCAACCAAGGACAGGCAAATTATGCAGCTTCTAAATCAGCTTTAATATCTATGTATAAATCAATATCTCTAGAAGTTTCTTCAAGAAACATAAGGGTTAATTCAATTGCTCCTGGATTTATCAAAACAAATATGACTGACAAACTATCAGATTTACAAACTGAAGAAATTATGAAAAAAATACCCTTAAAAAAACTAGGTGAAGCAGAAGATGTGGCAAATATGGCATTATTTTTATCAAGTGATATGTCTTCGTATATAACTGGACAAACTTTTCATGTAAATGGTGGAATGTTAATGTTTTAGAAGTTGACATAATCTTTACTAATAATTTAAAATAACAATATTAAGGAGTATAAATGGCAGATACAGAAGAACAAGTTAAAAAAATAGTGATAGATCATCTTGGGATTGATGAATCTAAAGTTACTAATGATTCAAAATTTATAGATGATCTAGGTGCTGATAGTTTAGACACTGTAGAATTAGTTATGGCATTCGAGGAGAAGTTTGGAATTGAGATACCTGATGATGCTGCAGAAACTATTGTTACTATTCAAAATGCTATTGATTATATTGAAAGTAAGAAATAATACTTTCATTATAAATGAAAAGAGTTGTTGTTACAGGTTTAGGAGTTTTATCTTCTATTGGTGAAGGTTATTCAGAAACTTGGAATAATCTTATATCTTGCAAATCTGGTATTAAGAAAATTTCATCTTTTGACACCTCAAATTTACCTTGCAAAATTGCTGGCTTCATTTCTAAAGATGAAAAATCAACTAATTATATAAATCTAGAAAAATACATAGAAAAAAAAGATATAAATAGAAATGATAGATTTATACAATATGGTTTAGTTGCATCTATTTTAGCAATCAAAGATGCAGGAATTGAAAACTTACCAGAAGAAAAAAAACTTAGAACAGGGGTTACAGTAGGTTCAGGGATAGGTGGACTAGAAACTATTTATAATAATTCAATTATTTTAAAAGAAAAAGGTTCTAGAAGAATTTCACCATTTTTTGTTCCTTCATCTTTAATTAATTTACTTTCAGGTCAAGTATCAATCAAATATGGTTTTAAAGGCCCTAATCATTCAGTTGTAACTGCTTGTGCAACTGGAGCCCATTCAATAGGCGATGCATCAGAGATTATTAAAAGAGGTTCTGCAGATATAATGATTGCTGGTGGTGCAGAAGCTGCTGTATGTGAACTAGGTGTTGCAGGTTTTTGTGCAGCTAGAAGTTTATCAACTAAATATAATGATACTCCTGAAATAGCTTCACGCCCATGGGATCGCGATAGAGATGGATTTGTTATGGGTGAAGGAGCAGGAGTTATAGTTTTAGAGGAACTAGAACATGCAAAAAAAAGAAATGCCAAAATTTATGCTGAAATTATTGGATATGGTATGTCAGGAGATGCTTATCAT
>MDTG01291402.1_pt1 | contig 16295 bp, 12 predicted proteins | sample 811421 | NCBI WGS metagenome assembly MDTG01 (sample SAMN05326645, study PRJNA326480) | marine metagenome | isolation source: seawater | place: Pacific Ocean: South East | collected 2011 | reverse complement strand
CGAGATACAATCTGCTGCAACTTGATCGTCTTCGACCACAATACTTCGCATGCCTCCGCCCAATGCATGTGCGATTCCCTCCGCATGCTTGTCATCTTTCGGGGATACCAGTTCTGCGATGGAGCCGAGTATGCCCCTTACAGACCCCTCCTGCCGAAGTCTAGTAAGGGCCGCAGCGACCGCTGCTGATCCATGTGTCTGGGCATCTAACCTAGCTCTTGCCTTCTCGAGTCTCATCTCAGCCTCCCTATATCTTGAGTCGGCCCTGTCCCTATCCTCACGCAGCTTTGACTCAATCCTCCTCAATCGCATCAATTCCTCGCCAAGTTTAGCTGGATCGTCTCTCTCTGCCTCGATCTGCATGTCTTCGCCATGTATCTCCAAATCATCTCTGAGAAGAGTCGCCTGCTCATACTCTTCCTCAAGAGAGACTACTGCCTCCATGGCGATTGCCATAGATTGATTTGCTCGATCGTAAGTTAGAGTTGTATTCGAATGGGAATCTTGTGCGGCAGTCACTGCATCATTTGCCTTCCCAAGAGCTCTGCTGAGATCCATCTGGATCTTGCTGCCTGTTTCCAATGTGCTCTTCGCCTCTTTTATGGAAGCCTCATATTGCTCAATTTCAGCATCTGTATCTCGAATATCATCAGAGGCTTCGGCCTTTGACGATTCATACTCGTCAATGGAAGTCTGAACGCGGATAATCTCGTCGATATCGGCCTCAAGATCAATCTGAGCCTCTTCAACAGATGTTTCGAGATCGCTTATCCTGTCCTTTGATCTCTCTATTTCTACCTCAAGAGTTCTCATCTTGTCTATAATTTCGCGATTTTCGCCCGTTGATAGTTCCTCTATTTGCCGGCCTACCTCAGCAAGTTCCTCTTCAAGAGCAAGCAAGTCTTTCTCCCTCTGGCGCGCTTCCTCGAGAAGTGCGTACGATCGTGTTCTATATCCCTCTTGCTCGGCCCTCAATGCATCGGATTCATGCATCTTGGCGAGATATCTGCATTTTGATAAGGATGCACGGTTAAGCTCGAGTTCATCTTTGAGGTGCTTGAACCTCAGAGCTTGCTCGCGCTCCTTGCCAAGGCTTTCGAGTTGCTTCCTCTGATCAGCCTCGAAAAGATCGATTGTCTCCATTGAGCCTTCGACTTGTTTTCTTTGTGTGGATGCCCTGCGTATATCCTCATCATAGGCTGTTACTCCTGCGACGTCTTCCAATATAGCCCGGCGACGATGGGCAGTCATAGTGGCAAGAGTTGTCACGTCGTTTTGTAGCACTACATTATATCCGTCACCTCTCAGTCCTGCCTCTTTTAGGATTCTTCTGAATTCTCCAGATGATGTTTTTTCGCCATTTATTCTAAAGTCAGATTTCGGATCGCCCCTTTCTGTGAGTCTAACCGATCTGGTGAAGGCAACCTCGTCAGAATCAACTCTCAATTGTCTAGAGCCGTCAGATGATTTTGGATTAGTGAACGTCAAAGTAGCAGACATTCGCTTAGCTGCCCTTCCACTATTTCCCCCGTTGAATATCAATTGCTTGAGATTCTCAGCCCTGAGAGCCTTAGTTGATCTGGTTCCCAGAACAAATTGTATAGCGTCGCCGGAATTTGATTTTCCGGAACCATTAGGTCCTGTTATAGCGGTGAATCCTGATTGGAACGGGATGGATACTTCCCCTCCAAACGACTTGAAATTGAGGACGTCTATCCTTATCAATCGCATTTCCCAGTCCCCTCAAAGCAGTTTTTTTTTCTGCTTCAGACCGGAAGCGGCCCTCGGCGGCATTATCAACATTGAGTATTAACGAAGGCGCAGCATGTCGATTAGAGAGGTTGATTGGAATCACCGTTTTTTCTCTGCCAAGGTTCAATTCACTGTGTCTTTTGCAGGTATCATGGAAAGTATGCGTGACATTAGCTTTGATGTTGTGATCGTAGGCTCTGGTATCGCCGGATTATTCACAGCACTGAGATGTACGCAAAGAGGGCTAAGCGTGTTAGTTGTCACAAAGAGCAGGATCGCATCGTCATCGACAAATTGGGCTCAGGGAGGTATCGCGGCAGTTCTTGATGTGGATGATAAAGAGGCAATAGAAGCCCATGTGCTCGATACGATATCCTCTGGAAAAGGCCTCTGTGACGAGGAAGTGGTTCGCTCAGTTGTGTCCGAGGCTGCACACAGAATATCCGATCTCATATCCTTTGGCGTGGGATTTGATAGTGGAATCGACGGGTACCACAAGGCTAGGGAAGGTGGCCACTCCGAGGCTAGAATTCTGCATTCCAAGGATCGAACAGGTGCAGAAATTGAAGGTGCTCTGGAAGCGGCGGCATCAGACAAAGGCATGAACAGGCTGGTGATAAAGGAGGATTGGATGGCAGTTGACATAATTCAAAAAAAGCATGGATATCCATCTACAGGGGTTTGCGGAATATGGTGTCTGAAGCCGAATGGACTAGTCGAAACGATACGCGGGTCTGCGGTGATACTTGCAACGGGAGGATGTGGAATGCTGTATAGTTCGACAACAAACCCCGCAATAGCAACGGGCGATGGTGTTGCGATGGCATCAAGATGTGGTGCTGATATTCGCGATATGGAATTCATACAATTCCATCCCACAGCACTGGAAGGTCAAGACAGACCTTTCCTGATTACTGAAGCAATGAGGGGGCACGGAGCAGTCTTGATGACAGTAGAAGATCACATCAAATGGCGTAAGGAAGGCGGGTCGGCCCCCAACTGGTCCTACATGAAGAAATACTCTCCGATGGGTAGTCTGGGGACTAGGGATGTTGTGGCAAGAGCAACCGATGCAGAATTGAAGATGAGTGGTGAATCACACGTTTTGTTGGTGACCGAACATCTCGATGTTGATTCTTTGCGTGAATCATTCCCAACAATATGCAAGCGTCTTGATGAGCAAGGATTGAGTCTTGGACCGGATCCAATACCCGTTCGCCCTGCTGCACACTATCTTGTTGGCGGGGTATCTGTCGACCGGTTTGGCAGAGGCTTGAGGAATGGAGAGGTTATTCCAGGCCTTTACGCCATTGGAGAAACGGCCTGCACAGGGCTTCATGGTGCCAATCGTCTCGCTTCCAATAGCCTTCTTGAAGCAGTGGTTTTCGCTGAAAGATGCTCGGAGCATGTATCTGTATTCGCCCTTGAGGCAAATGAAATCGAAGATGTCCCAGATTGGAGAGCTGAAGGGCTGCCCGAGTTGATTGAGCATGCTCCCCTCGGAACTGATTTACTCGCTCTCAGGAACATGATGACAAGGGATGTAGGACTCGTTAAAAGCGACTCTAGGCTTATGAGAGCCAGGAGAAGGGTTTCGCATCTAGAAAATGAATTAGAAACCATATGGAGAGGGAGTCTTCCGACCAGGGAACTCGTTGAGCTTCGGAATCTTATCATATGTGCTGGACTGATAATCGAATCTTCGATCAATAGAAGAGAGAATGTCGGTCTGCATTACAACATAGACTTGGAGTGATTATCTCACTCGATGTTTGCAGTCTCGATTGCTTTCACCAGTGCATAGAGTGTCGTATTTATTGGCACGGGAACCCCAAATGCTTCAGCCTCTTCAGATATGCGTCCGCATAGCGAATCAATTTCTGTTCTTCGTCCAGACATCAAGTCTTGAAGCATAGAACAGCGATTATTCGATGTTGATCTAATCACTCCGATTACCTTGTTCTCTATATCGATATCGGAGAAATCAATTCCCTTATTTCTCGCAACTGTTACTGCTTCGGATGCCGCTGCCATGGAAAGTGAAAGGAGATAGGGATCCGATTCTATCATCCCGTTCTCGAGACCTGCGATGGCACAAATAGGATTTATTGCAACGTTGATAATCGCCTTCATCCATATCGAGGAGTTGAGATTTTCAGACCATGACGGTTTGAGATTAGCATCCTCGAAAGCCTGAATCAAGGATGTCTCTATTTTTCCGGGGAGCTTTCTCTCAAGGGATCCAATGGTTATATCTCCAAACCCAGCCCAATGTATGCTTCCAGAATCATCTTTCCAAGCACCATGGGTGGTGGATCCACCTAGCACTCTTTCCTTGCCGATAATCTCGTTTAATTTCTCGACGTTGCCTAGGCCATTCTGCATGCTAAGAACCATACCAGACGAAGCGAGTACATTGCGGGCGATTCTACCGAGTAGCTCGGTGTCTCCTGACTTCCCGCATATTATTGCAATATCAACAGAATGTGATATCGAATATGCTTCTTCATCTATCATTGTATCCACGATTTCGAATCTGCCCGGCGGGATCATCTCTATTGGACCATTATGATGGTGGAGAACCATACCCTCAGCAGATATTCGGAGCGCTGTTTCTCCTCTAGATACGGCAATTAGGTGGTGTTCTGTTTTACTTAGCGCTCCTAAGATTAGTCCGCCTATTGATCCGACGCCAAGTACGGCTATGCGCATCAGGTACAGCCCCCTAGTGGACATCTGGCTGCAAGATGAAGGACTGCTCCATTTTCATCAGTAGTTAGCCAGACCGAGCTAAAGACGCCTCCATCACTATCGAAGGTGACCGTTACTTCCGCAGATTGGTTAGCAGCTATCGAATCTGGAGCGTCAACATGCCAGACATCAAGGGATGGCACATCTCCAGACCACTCCCTGCTTACAATAACGGTAATATTCTCTCTGTTCTCGATTGAGAATGTCTCCGAATTAATGGCTATGCCCATGCCTGATTCTGACGATTGGATATCCAGGCCCTCTTTTATTCTCAGAACTTCAACAATTTCACGACCGTTACACACAACAATCCAACCCTCGGAAGGGATTGTTAGATTCACTGATATGGGATTCGGTGAGAGTATCAGTGATGCAATCCCGAGATTCCAATCGATGGGCCCCTCGGCATTAACGTGAGTGTCCATAGAATTTGTTTTGACGCATGTTGGGTCAAAAACAGGGTTTACGTGGGCTATTCTGACATTTGGGATAAGCAGCCTATCCGGGACGGCCCAACTGCCATTTGGTAGGCCTAACCAGGCTTCGCTCGCTTTTATTGGAAGTTGCCAGGAACGTGCATCCCCCTGATCTTCTCCTTCAGGCGTGAATGTGATTTCTGGAGCCATCGCTCGCCCTCTGTTGTCCCTTTCGGCCCCTTCTATGGCGCCCGGAAGAGGTTCTATGCAATGCCTACTCCGGACACCGGGTTCCAATTCGGTGTTCTCCGACAACCAGAATGGATGGTCTACAGACCAGATTCCAGGATCATCAACGGATGTCTCAATATCGATACATGCAGATGTTGAGTTTCCTTCCAACAGCCACGAAGACGAGAATGGTGCACTTCCGCCTGGAATTGTGACGAGGATCGGATGCTGTCTAATGGTGACACCATCATCAATTGTGAGAATTATTCTAGCCGGATGTACTAGGTACGATTCGGGCGGACTTGATGTCAACTTCATGGAAATTTTTTGCTTGTTACTCTGGATGATATTATCGAATTTAATCTCTTCAATCGGCGTGCCAACGGAATCCGTTACTTCCCAACCTGATTCAGAAGGGTCATCGATTTCAATCGCAATTTCCCCTGACAATGGTACTACCCCGATTGGGGTTAGTGAAATTTCAAAATCTTGTGTCCCATTGACTTCGATACTTGATGGCCATTGTGTTGGATCTAGTCCCTCTGACCATTGTTCGTATTCATTCGCAGGAGACATTCCCGGAATCCCAAGAAGAAGTATGATTACTGTTGCAGCAGCATATCTCTCGAGAGATTCCCTCGGGAACCCGTCGGCCAAGTTGACTACAAGCGGGGGTTTTAGTTGGTCATTGCCGAACCGTCGCATACAGGCTATTGTTGCGATGAGCAACCATGGTAAGAAATCGCTTGAAACGAATACAAGGACCAAAGCACCCAGGGACGCTACGAATAATGTGTTCTGGGAAGATATGTCCAGATGTCGCTCACTCCCCATTACAGCCGAAAGGATTCTGTCCCCGGGAAGCCCTGGGATTGGAAGCAATAGCAACCAACCAAGGGTGCTCAAGGAAATTCCTGCGAGACCTAGTGGATGAATCCATTGAAGCCGTATTCCGACTTCTGATTCGATTAACAATGGTGCAATTAAGTTGGGTATAATACTGCCATGGAATACCAGCGGAGCGGATGCGAGGTTCTCTGGAGGCGAGGAAGGGGTGAGTAGTATTCCTACCAGTATTAATGGCTGGCCTACGACGAACAAAATAGCTGGGATTGTTAACTCGATTTTAGCAAGTGTCCTCCTATCTGGAACGGGAGTATATTCGGAATTCTTCTGACTGAAGAGCCCGAAGAGTCCGAAGGGCCACCACATAGGCGAAATTTGAGGGATAGCCAGCGGTATCATCTGACCGGAACGAATGCCAGCATCAGCGTTCATTCTTCGCTTACACTCGCTGGCGAATGCCAATGTGAGAAGGAGCGGCAAGACGTAGTAGAGTATTGAAGCGACATACGTATTTCCAGAAATACCGACATTCCTAGACCATGCGCTTCCTGCAAACATGGCCATAATCGATGAAAATAGCCAAATCGATGCCAATTGCCAAAGAGGGAGAATGTCCGAACCGTAAGATCTGTCTCTGACAGTCAAGGTAGGTGGATCCATTGAACTTATAGTTCCAATGAGTCCTAATTCGACTAATTCTTCATTGAGTCCTGAAATTGCATCCCCGTTCGAGTAACCAGATCTGGCTTCGACTACCCAAGAGTATCGACTTATCGATTCATCTCCAATGATGAAAAAGCGAGATGCAATGCGCTCGATTAGTTCAGAGCGAGACCATTCTCTACGGTGAATGGTGATGGTGTTCTGCCCCGCCAAGTGTATCTCTCCGAGATCGTCACCCCGGGGAGTCATTTCAATGACTTGTTCAGATGGGGGGCGGATTGAGTCTATTTATTCTTAAATCGCTTTAGACGGAATGTCTCCTCGCGCTCCATTTCTTCAAGCCTTAATTGGATAAATGTCTGTGCCTCCTTCATTTCGGGGATGACCTTGAATTCAAGCGCATTCACCCTTCTTTTTGTGGCTTCAATTTCAGCAAGTAGTTTCTTGAGAGTTGCCTCCATTTCAGCAGCCTTAACGATATTCTCGATGAGACTGGAATAAGCATCTGCTGCTTCGTCAATATACGCCGATCCGCCGATGAGCCCTATACCGCGCTCTTGGATCGTTGAGGTGAGATGCTCTCCCGTTACACTTGGAACGACGACACCCATTATGTTGCGCTTCGAAACTTCAACTTCAGGGCGAGTGGCGATAGCAATGGCAGTGCTCTTAACGGGCAATGCGCCCTCTATGCTGCTTGCAAGGCTGATTGATTTGATTGCTGCTCTGTAAGCTTCAAGTAAATCTTCTCGCGCTTTTATCATGTCTGCAAGGAGCATTCTAAACTCGTGAAAGAGTCCGTCCCTCTTCATTTTGAGGAGTTTGTAACCATTCTGAGTCTGCTTGATGCGGCGCTTGAGGTTGATCAGTTCACTTCGAGTTGGTTTGATATCTAAAGCCAAAGCATCACCTCCAAAAAATCCCTTTTTTCCTCAAGATCATTCTTTCTTTTCTTCGGGATGATACTTCTCAATGAGTTCTTGATCTAGTCGAACAAGGTACTTTGTATCGATATTTGTCATGAGTTCCCAACAGAGATTCAGAGTCTCGTCTATTGTTCGATCTTCATCCCTGTCTTGCCTCAGGAACTTATCCTCGAAGATGTCTGCAAACTTCAGAAGTTGCAAATCCCTCTCATTGAGCGCATCCTCTCCGACAATCGCAACAAGACCTCTCAATTCTCTACCCTGTGCATAAGCTGCATACATCTGGTCACTGACTTTCTTATGGTCATCTCTGGTAGTCTTCTCACCAATACAAGATCCCATCAGCCTTGATAGGGATGGAAGAACGTTAATCGGAGGATATATGCCGGCTTGATGAAGTTCTCTTGAAATGACAATCTGTCCTTCTGTTATATATCCTGAAAGATCGGGGATTGGGTGAGTAATGTCGTCTCCCGGCATTGTAAGTATAGGGAATTGGGTAATGCTGCCCTTCTTGCCCTTCACAATACCTGCACGCTCATAGAGCATGGCGAGATCTGTGTACATATAACCGGGGTATCCACGTCGACCCGGGACCTCTTCCCTTGCTGCTCCAATCTGTCGTAGCGAATCACAATAGTTTGTCATGTCCGTGTAAATAACTAGAACGTGATAGTCATGTTCGAAGGCAAGATACTCGGCTGCAGTGAGTGCGAGGCGCGGTGTGATTAGCCGTTCAACTGCGGGATCGTCTGCAAGATTCACGAATAAAGCAGCATTTTCTAGAGCACCGGTGCGCTCAAGGTCTGATCTGAAGAAATTGTACTCTTCTGCTGTGATGCCCATTGCACAGAAAACCACAATGAATTCCTCATCGCTATCCCTTAGTTTTGCCTGGCGGGCTATTTGTAGCGCAATATCGTTATGTGGAAGACCGGATGCACTGAAAATAGGCAATTTCTGGCCTCTTACGAGGGTCGTACAGCAATCTATCGCACTGACGCCAGTTTGTATGAAGTCATGCGGAGACTGTCTGGAGTAGGGGTTTATCGCGGCACCGATAATATCTGCATCCTCATCTGCGATTATTTCTGGTCCACCGTCACGGGGTCGTCCGGCGCCATCCAAAATCCTGCCAATAAGGCCCTTGCTCACAGGGAGTTTGAATACATCGCCTAGGAATTTCACTCCCGCCTTGCGGTCTATGGCTTCTGTGCCCTCGAAAACTTGTACTACGACCATATCATCTGACGTATCCAAAACTTGGCCATTCTTCTCGGAACCATCGCTCAAACGAATGCTAACAATTTCTCCGTAGGCCACTGGTTCGGTCTTTTCCAAGAAAACTAGTGGTCCTTTGATATCTGTGATTGTCTTATACTCCTTGCTTGTCATTCATCATCCCTCCTTTAGTTGGCCTCCGCAGTTCCTGCGATTTCGACCACCATGGCCTCGACCAGCCCGCCGATCTTCTCCAAATAGCCTTCAGCAAATCTAGCTCTCATCAGCTCGGTACGGGCTGGTACGTTTACAACATCTTGCAATCTAGCGCCAGCAGCCATGGCCTTCTTTGCTTCATCTTGGAATGTTAGGATAGCTTGCGCCATAGCATACTGTTGTTGTACGCCGCTGTATGCATCGACTGGATCGAAGCCGTTCTGCTGCAAGAAATACTCTCGAATCATACGAGCAACTTCCAATGTCAGTTGCTGGTCGATTGGGAGGGCATCCGAACCCACAAGCTGAACGATTTCCTGCAATTCAGCCTCGACCTTGAGTAGCGCGCTTATCTGAGTTCTGACCTCGGGGAAGTCGCTCGCGATATTATCGCGGAACCATTGGTTTAGGCTCTGAGGATAAAGAGAATATGAACTGAGCCAGTTGATAGCAGGGAAATGTCGTTGTCTCGCCAGACCGGCGTCTAGTCCCCAGAAGACCTTGACGATTCGAAGAGTACCTTGGCTTACTGGCTCGGAGATATCTCCACCTGGAGGGGAAACGGCGCCTATTACTGTGACCGAACCATCTTCGCCGTTGAGAGTCTCAACACGACCTGCACGCTCGTAGAACTCAGCCAGCCTGCTAGACAAGTATGCTGGATAGCCTTCCTCGCCGGGCATCTCTTCAAGTCTGCTGGATATCTCTCTCATGGCTTCCGCCCATCTGCTCGTTGAATCTGCCATCAGAGCGACGTCATATCCTTGATCCCTGAAATATTCGGCGATTGTGATTCCCGTGTAAACAGATGCTTCGCGTGCTGCTACTGGCATATTGGACGTATTTGCTATCATCACGGTTCTATTCATGAGGGGCTTTCCCGTGTTTGGGTCGATAAGGTGAGGGAACTCATCCAGAACTTCGGTCATCTCATTGCCTCGCTCGCCACAACCGATGTATACGACAAGTTGTGCATCAGAGTATTTTGCAAGTGACTGCTGAGTGACCGTCTTGCCCGATCCAAAGGGGCCCGGTATCCCCGCTGCGCCGCCCTTCGCAAGTGGGAATAGGAAATCGAGTATTCGCATTCCTGTTACGAGCGGGGTGTCGGGTGCATACTTCTGTGAAAATGGCCGTGGATGGCGTACTGGCCATTCTTGCATCATCTGAATTTCAGTTCCATCATCAAGTTTGCAAACTGTTTGAGTTACATTGAATTCTCCCGATTTTATTGATTTGATCTTCCCGGACGCCTTCGGGGGAACCATGATTTTGTGTGTGATCGTGTCTGTTTCCTGCACTGTTCCGATGACTTGCCCGCCCTTGACATCATCGCCGACTGAAGCTGTCGCTACGAATTCCCATTTTTTCTTCAAATCAAGGCCGTCCGCATCTACGCCGCGCGTAATAAAAACTCCCATCACCTCTTCTAGAGTCTGGAGTGGCCGTTGTATACCATCATAGATTTGAGTCAACAACCCCGGCCCCAATTGCACAGAAAGAGTCTGTCCAGTGCTCAGAACCGGTTCACCGGGACGAATGCCCGAGGTATCTTCGTAGACCTGAATGACGGATTGATCGCCATGTATCTCGATGACCTCCCCCATAAGTTTCTCGTGACCAACACGTACAACTTCATACATTCTTGCCTCAATTCCTGTTGCTGTGACAACAGGTCCGGATATTCGATAGATGACTCCTTCATTTTTACTCATTTTTTCACTTCCATTGTTAATTTTATTTCCATAGATCGACGCCCAGCGCCGACTTGATTGATTCACGAAGGGTATTATCCTCCTGAGTTCCTATGCCCAAAACGGTCGGCGTTATGCTTTCCGCGATCCGCTCTCGAAGACGCTCCGAGAGTTGGGCCAGATCGGCGTTATCCATGACGATTATGCCAACGGATGAATCCTCCAACAAATCTCTGATGGCTGATTCCATTTCCCTCTCTGATGAGGGGTGATAAAGGCGCGTAACGCCTGCTAACTGGAATCCAAGTGTGAATTCGTTAGAACCTATGACTGCTATTTCCATACTATCGCCTCATATGCTCCTCGATAACCTCGTTTGATAGTCCGGCTGCCTTTCCTCTGACTAATAATCTGAGATTCTGAACCTCGTGAGTCTTGCTCTCTATGTAGTGAACCACGGGCAGTACAGATACTGGGCTTCTGTGGGACATGCTGTAGAGAAGTGCGTCCCTTTTCTTTGCAAGAAGCTGTATCACGGGGTCTAATGATCCGCCTTCCGACGCTTCTATGGCTTGAGTCAGTCCCTCTGAATCAAATCTAGGGGATTTCTTGACGAGCACTTCCACGACCCCATTTCCTGTGGTCTCTCTGGACATTGTTCGAAGTGCATCTTTCGATATTGATCGTCCACCGGGTATCATTATTTTGACGATGTTTTCGTGGTCTATACCTTGTCGAATTGATCTCAGTATGTTGATCAGATTTTTATGATCAATCTCACATTTCAGATATCGCTTCAATGTGAAATCCGATCCAGGCAGTGAAACTGACTCAAGAGCGTCGGCATAATAGGCACTATCGAGAGCGTCTTCCATCTGCTGGAGAGTTGCTCCCTCCGGCAGTTTAGAGAGAGTTTTGCCCCAGGGGGAGGACCCCATCACGTTGATTGCGTCCACCAGTGTTTTCGATTTTGTCGCAATATCAAGCCACTTTCTGTTGTTTGAGTTCTCCTCAGGAAGTATCTCAGTCCGAAGAACTTCGTGGTCCGCTCCGCTGTGAATAGCTCTCAGCACAGTTTTGGCATTGGCATATTCAAAGCGTAGTGCATATATTGCAACCTGATCTCGAACTGAACCTGTGCAGAAATGGAGGACTTCTGCCAAGTCGCGGTCCAAGTTGTGGGACAATGCGGCTTCCACTAATTCAGCACCTTTCAACCGAGATGCATAGAGATCTAGGTCTGCTCTGTAACCAGAATCTGCGATACTGGCGGAGATTGCATTGGCATCTTGTTTTAGTAGCTGTTTCATTCTAACCTGGTCTATTAGGGCAGATTTTCTTGATTTCGCACGAGTTGAGGATGCGGCGTAATTCGCTTTTCCTCCTGAACGTGCCAATTCAATTACCCCCCTTTTTATCCAAATAGAATCTTATTTACTTCCGAAAGAGATTGCTTCCAAGCAGCGTCTAATCTTCCATCAAATCGAAAATCTAGCAAAACCGAGCCGTCCAGTGACTCCAGAGTGAATCCGCCGAGTCCTTCTACAGAATCTCCCATCTTGAATCCATGCTTCTCTTTTTCGATAGCGGATTTATCGACATCAACAGGGTGTAGGATCATTCCTTCGGTGGCTTCAGACTTAGCTTCTTTGATGAGAGCCTTGATTAGCGAATTCCTGCCTTTCATCTTTGGTGCTGAAACAGCTTCTCTAGAAGCACTGTATGTGTCATCAAGAACAATTCTACGTGCAATTAGGCCAGCATTCTGGTTTTGCTGCCTGATGCTCGCAACAACCTCCACGGATATTTGCTCAGCATCTTTCTCAGCCCTAGACAAAACCTGCTTCATGTGATTCTCGGCCTCTGCTTCAGCCTCACTTCGTATTATCTTGGCCTGATTCTTGGCGGCTTCGATAATCTCCTGAGCCTCGGCGTTGGCTTCAGCCTCAATTTGGTTTGAGAGTGATTCAAGAGACATGGTACGTCCTCATTCATGTGTTCGTTTCCGTCCAAGCAGATGCTCAGAGGAAGAACGCTAGTAGTCCGAAGAGTACGATTGTCTCTGGTAGAACGGTGAATAGAAGGGCTCGACCGAAGTTTCCTCCCTCGGCGACCATTCCGACAGCTGCGGCGCCAATTTGGCTCTGGCTGTAACCGGTTCCGATACCGCAAAGTCCGAGTGCTATTCCAGCACCGATTTTTGCATATGCATCAACCGTACTTGTATTGTCTGCAGCTTCTTGTGCTGTTACCACTGATGCGATCATTGTGATCGCCGTCAAAGTCATTAACGCGCCTGTTCCTTTCATCATATTTTTCTTCATTTTCTTTTCCTCCTTTTTTTCCGTGCATTGCAGGAATGTTATGGTGTGTTGTCCACCTCTATGTATCTTTCATTGAAACCGAAAGCCTCGAAAGGTTCACCTTCGGCTAAGTAAAATTGCTTCATCCACTCGACGAAGTGTAGCCTGACCGCATGTATATTCGGGCTAACTAGGCCCAAAACCCACGCGAATAGCTGTACGCCGAACCATCCGACAAGTGCGACAAAGCCAATCAGAATGCCAAGGCCTCCGTCAGAAAAACCATCCAAGGCCGCAGAGTAGAGCATATCGTTCCCAGCGTATGCTATTTTCACTCCTACAATCCCAACTGCAAACAACCTGATGTATGACAACGTAGAGGATAGCAGGCCGATTGCCTCAATGGGGGCTAAAATTACAGAGATTGCTAAAGGCAAGCCTTCTTGCATCAAATGAATTACTAGGAATACCAGTCCGATGGAAACCAAAACAAGTCCAGGCGTATTTATTGAGTCCGCCTTGTAAAAATCATAGCAAAACAAGAAGCCGCCGACCATAATGATCATCCAAGACACTTTGCCGTAAAGTGCTCCTTGCCAGCCATGTCCAACTCTGACCTCGTCGATGGCTCCGAGAGTGAAGCCGACCATTAGATGGAAAATTCCAATGTATATCGCGATGACGATCAAGTTCATGAGATCGGACGATACTCTGTGGAACGGGAATGCGAAGGTTAGGCTGTAAGGCAATTCAAGCACATAGTGTATTCTGCCACCATTAGGATAGAGAGCCGTCATCCAAGAGACCCATGATGGAACATCATACGCATCTTTGAAACATGCACCATGGGTCCACGTGTATTTTGTGCAAGCCGCCTCTGTGGCGTACTGGGCTTCTATGTGCGGTAAGAACTCGAAGCCCGCAAATTCGCCATACATGTATCCAAAAAACACAGTTGCTAGCCCGATGTAAATGAGCAACATGCCGAAGTATCTGGTTAGTTGATCTGTTTTTTCACTGGGAAATGCCCTTCTGATGAGGAGGCCGAGGGATATAGTAAGCAAACCATATGCCATGTCCCCGAGCATCAAACCGAAGAAAAGAGGATAAGAAAAAAGCATGAAAACCGTTGGGTCCATTCTTCCATAGTCTGATCTGCCTATAGCATCAGTTAGCAATTCCATTGGCGCAGATGCTCCGTGATCTCCGAACGCCACAGGAGGTTTTGGTTCTGTTGCGTGGTCATCTCCATGGTCATGATGGAATATTGTCGGGCGAACTGCCTCATATTCTGTGTACGTGCAGTAAGGGGTTAATGCACCAATGACTTCTTCAGATCTGTCGTCGGTAATCCAACCGTCTATTACGAAAGTGTGGTCTGTCACCGCTATCTTTACAGGTGCTTCTGATTCTGAAAAATCGAGTTCTAAAAGTTCTAGCCCTATGCATAGTTCAGCTCCATTCTCTTCGGTCCACGCACTTATTTCGGATTGAATTGCTTGCCTTTCCTCCTTCAACTGGGATTGCGTCGAGTTTGCAGCCTCTATCATTGAGGATATGCTACCATTGCCCTCAGGGATTTCAATAGCTTGAAAGCCCGAAGACTCAAGAATCGAGGACATCATTGCTTCATGTTGTTTAGCGCAAAAGACCGCCACTAAATCATCAACAACCTCTGCGTAGGCGTCATCTGGAAGATTCATCTCTGAAATGGCCGAGGGATTGGTGCATATTCCCACGAAAGAGGCGATTGAAGTGTATCCCCCTAGCAATTGAAGGTCTATGTTCAACGGCTGTAAGATTCTTAGGATCTCGGTATTGGCTTCAATTGAATTAATCTGATCTTCGATTTGACCAATTCTTGTGAATGATTCCATAACCTGCTCTACTGATAAAGAAAAATCATCATCAACGATATTCCTTGCCGTATCAAGCGAAACTGTATCACTGGGCCCGCTTGCCCCGGTCTGCATTACGATTGATCTGTATGTGGAAACCTGCCGCCCAAGGGAATTGTTCCTGGATGAGGGGGTGCCAAGGCTGAATCCTTCCTGATCATCGGCATATTCGTTGATGTGTATCGCATTGAGCCTGGATATCACACTGACGACATCGTCAATATGTGTCCTGGAACCGGCAGCGATGAGACGGCCAACTTTCTTGTTGGTGTATTCCCCGGCCATTTTCCCAGCTCCTGTAATCGAAATGCCTATTCAAGGAAAGAGTTGATTATCGCATCCACGGCAATCTGCCTGTTGGATTCCCCCTCTTGGTGGATCTTGTCTAGATCTTTCTGCCCTGATTTCTTTGTTTTCTGAGCTTTCTTTTCTGCATCTTTTCGTGCTGATGAAATTAAATCTTGGGCGCTGGCCTCTGCTTGTACTCTACCTTTCGCTACAATTTCTGAGGCGTTGCTTCGTGCTGTGGAAACGATTGAAGATGCTTTTTTGCCAGCTTCTTCTAGAATGTTTTGAGCCTTTGATTCGGCTTCTCTTATGGCCTTGAGAACGTCATTCTTGCTCATCACGATCGCCTTGTGATGATAGCGGTTTGACTAGGGTATATGATATTCACCAATGTGTTGTGTAAGTTGTATCAGGGTTGATACTTTCACAATGTGCCAAATACTCCCCTTCTTCAGGGGGTCACATGAATCCGGAGGGGATGGGCGAAACTGATTGGAACGAGCTCCAAAATAATCTTGAAGCGACCATCCCCGTGTATGACCGAATCAACCGTTTTGCCACAGTTGGCCAGGTTAGTAAATGGCGTAGAATGGTGGCTAGCCGTCTGCCAAATGAAGGAAAAATATTGGAAATTGGTAGTGGGCCAGGTTCTTTTGCTGAAATTGTTGAAGGACGAGAGTTGGTTTGTCTCGATCCCATACCCGCCATGATTGCAGCGGCAGAGCCTCGTGTGAATTCAAAGAGGAGGGCGAGAGGTGATTCTGAAGCAAATTTCGTCAAAGGTGAGGCCGAATCTCTTCCTTTTGACGATTCAACTTTCGACGGCGTTTGTTCCTTGTTTTCCTTCAGGGACTGGTATGACAAGCGCAAAGGCCTATCGGAGGCTCTTCGGGTTCTGAAACCGGGTGGTACAATCGTTATTGTGGATCCAGCAAAAATCAATCGATTACATGGATGGCTAGGAAAAATGTACATGCAAATATGGGTGGGTTCCTATGCAAGATGGGTCTGTGGAGTTCAAGACCATCCTTGGAAATGGCTTACGAAAACCTACGTGCATTTTGGGACGACTGGGGATTATGTCCATATG
>MDTG01191711.1_pt1 | contig 16295 bp, 15 predicted proteins | sample 811421 | NCBI WGS metagenome assembly MDTG01 (sample SAMN05326645, study PRJNA326480) | marine metagenome | isolation source: seawater | place: Pacific Ocean: South East | collected 2011 | reverse complement strand
TTTTTCAATTATTGTTTGAGAATAAATACAGCCAAATCTTACTAAAACAATTACCGGTAGTAGAAAAGGATATTCAATAAAAAGATCTATGATTGTTTTAGTAAATCCCTCATAATTATCACTTGATGTTATTAATCCCGTGAATGCAAGTATTAGAAGTATGTCCATAAGAGCAGATATATTTGATAAAATTACAGATGCAACAATTATTATTTTTTTTCTATTTGTTTTCGTTAGTTTTGAAACATACAAAATATTTGAAATGGTTTCTTGTAAATTTTTCATTCAATATTTTATGGTAATACACGAAGTTTTAAATAGATTAATTTTTATTAAGATTCATTATTAAATCATTAATATAACAATATGAAACTACTTAGCGTAATTGTTCCATTTTATAACGAAGAAGTTTTCCTTGAAGAATCTGTAAACAGATTAGTTAATGAATTAGAAAGCTCATCAATAAATTATGAAATCTTTTTAGTAAACGATAATTCATTAGATGATAGCAAAAATATTGCTCAAAATTTAAGCAATAAATATGAGAATATCACCCTGGTTTCAAAACAGGTAAACCAAGGAAAGGGTAGTTGCATTAGAGAAGTAAACTCTATTTTAAAATCTGATTACACAATAATTCATGATGCTGACTTGGAATATTTTCCAAAAGATATTGTAAAAATGTACAAGATAATGGTCAAAAATCAAAAATCATTAATACTAGGCTCTAGGGTAATTGGTGATAATAAAAGAATAAAGAAATATAGCTACTTAGTTTATGTAAATGTATTTTTAGCTAAATTATTTTCTTTTTTAAATAATTACCAAGTTTCAGATATATCAACTTGTTACATGATGATGCCAACAAAATTTTTAAACGAAATAAGTATTGAGTCAAACTCTTTTACTATTGAAATTGAGTTGCTCTCAAAGTTTTTAAAAACAGGAAATGAGATTATTGAGATACCAATCTCTTATGAGGGAAGATTGTACTCTGAGGGTAAAAAAATTAGATTTTATGATGGACTTAAAATTTTTCTTAGAATTATATCAATGAGCAAATTTTTATCAAAGATTACTTTTAAAGCTTCAGGAAAGATCTAAATTTTGATTTTATGAGTAAATACAAAATAAAGAGAAAATTACCTGAAAACCTAAACAATGAGGATTTGTTTATGTTTGAACATGAATTTGAAAGATCATTCCAAAAAATAAAGTTAATTAATAAAAAAAATATTTATATTAACAAATTTCAATTTTTTAAAGGAGATAAATTTTTATTTGGAAGTAAATACTGGAATATGAATGAATATAAATTTAAAAGAAAATTAAAAACAATAGTTAAAAATCTTTTTCTTAAAAATAACCATTCAAAAATTGAAATAATTAAAAATGCATCTTGGATTGCTAATGAAAAAAGTCACAATTATTTTCACTGGTTTGGTGATGCTCTTCAAAGGGTTGAATTTTTAATTGAAAACAAATATCCTGAGCTTATTTTACTTTCTAAAAATTATGAAAATAAAGAGTATGTAACTAAAATTCTCGACGATCTTAATTTAAATTATATTTTTTTGGATGATAATAAAACATATCTTGTTGAAAATTTGGATATAACCACTCATGCTGCTGTTTCAGGTAATTTTGACAGTAATTTAATAAATAATATTTCCAAAAGATTAAAAAATCTTTATCTTGAAGAAAATAATAAAAACTATGTTGATAGGATTTGGATATCAAGACAATCTGCAGATAAAAGAAAGATATCGAACACTGAAGAAGTATTTGATATCTTGGATGATTATGATTTCAAAATAATTGAATTTGAAAATCTAAAATTAATTGAGCAGATTCAACTGGTAAATTCTGCAAAAGTCCTCGGGGGTGTTCACGGTGCTGGACTAACAAATATGCTTTTTCTTGATAAAAATAAAGATGGTATCGAAATACGAGGTTCTGGAGATTATAAAAATAATTGTTTTTATTCGTTATCATCTGCTTTAGATTTGAATTATTATTATTTTCTAGCAAAAGTAGAAAATAACAATTATTATGGTTCAGATTATTTCGTAGATCCTCAGAGATTTAAATCCTTTCTAAAGTTACATTTTCCAGTAAAAAATAGAGACAAATAAACATGTCTTTAATAAGAAAATTTTTATTTAAAAATAAGAAGCATATTAATGGTTTGATTCATGTTGGAGCAAATGTAGGACAAGAGGTACCGATGTATTTTGAAATAACAAACTCAAATATTTATTTGTTTGAACCACTTGATAGTGCATTTGAAACTCTTAAAGATAAATATGGTAACTTACAAAATGTTAAATTGTATAATTTTGGACTAGGAAGTAAAAATCAAGAAATAAACATTAATGTAACACAATCTAACTTTGGTTCATCTTCTTCTGTTCTCAAACCAACCGGTCACAAAAAATATTTTCCAGAAATTAATTTTGAAACTGTTGAATCTATAAAGATAAAAAAATATACAGATGTGCCTGATATATATGCAAACTTTCTTTTAATTGATGTTCAAGGATATGAGCTTGAAGTGATTAAAGGATTTGAAGATAAATTGAAAAACTTTAAATTTATAATTACAGAAATCTCAAGAAAAGAAATTTACGAAAATGGCGTATTAATTTATGATTTAGATAAATATTTAAACAATGAAGGATTCTTGAGAATAAAAACAAGTTGGGTAAGCAATAAACCAACAGGTGATGCAGTATATATAAATAAAAAAGATTTAAACCCTACATTGATTTTTATTTATCATTTAAAAAGTAAATTTACATTATCAAAAATTTACTTATTTTTAAACCTTTTCAAGAACAGAAAAAAACTAATTTTTGTCATAAAGGAGCAAATTAAAAATCTATGATCAAAAAATATGTTATAAAGTTTTCTTATTTTCTAAGTTTTTATATTTCATTTATTATTACTTATTTGAATTATGATATTGTTTATTCGCCAGACTTTGATAAATATTTTAACTATTTTTTGTTTTACACTGGTGAGATAGAATCAACTGCTCTAGAACAAGGAAATTTTTATTATTACTTTCTTTATATTTTTACTCTACTTATACAAGCTTTAACTGGAGGTTTGTCTAATTTTGATACCTTAAACATTTCTATCTTGTTTGGAAATTTTATATTATATTATTTTGGAACTTTAGGTCTAAGGAAATATTTATTTTTCCAAGGATTTAATTTAAATAAAATTTATTTGTCTTTAATAGTATTAAATATAAGCCCACCATCACTAATTCTCAGAATGACATTTAAGCCAGAGTTGTTAGGATTTGTCTCTATTGTCTGGGGTATATATTTGATAGATTTATTTAAAAAGAAAAAAGAAATTGAATTTTTGTATTATTTTTTATTAATTTCTATTTTTATTTCAACTTTGAAAATATCAATATTTGTAATGTATTTAATATTTATGTTTTTTCATTTTGGAATTAAAAATTTAGGTAAATTTAGACAATTAAAAGTCAAAAAAGTTATCTTATTACTTGCAGCTATTTTTTTACTTCATGGTGAAAATTATTTTTTGAATGATAAATTAATTTTCGATGTTCAACATGATGAAAAATATAACAATTCAGCTAGTTTTGAATTTTTTACAAATTACAACTCTAGAGAAATTAATGACAATCCTCATAAAGATTTTCACAATAATTCATTTAGAGCCATAACTTTACTTGATACTTTTTCTGACTATTTTGAATTATATTGGAACGCAGACCATTCAAAATTTAATTCTCATAGAAAAGATTTTTTAGTTTTTGAAGAAAAAGAACCTGGAAAAAAGACAAATACTATTCCGATAATCAAATTTAGCAAAGAAACCAGAACACTTAAATATGTCGGCGATGTTAACTCTAGATATATTGCAGAAGATGAAGGTGAGAATATATTAGATGAAATAAGAATGAGAACTTCATTAAATGTTACTTTATTTTTTTATTTTCTTGTAATTGCTATTAGTTTCTTTTACAAATCTTTAAGATTATCTTTGTTATCACCAATTATTGGAATTGCAGCTGTTGCATTTTCTTCTGCTGGTTTTTTCTCAACAAAGAATTTTGATCCGACGACGGGGGACTCTGTAAAAACTTTTTATTATGCTTTTTTTCTTTGCCTTTCATTAACTTGTTTACTAGTGATTATTAATACAAGATTAAAAGGAAAAGGTACTGTTATTTCAGTATTCCTAATATTTATGTTTTTATTTTTTCTAGGCTTCCCATCAAAATATAGTGAACAAATGATTGATTATAAAAACTACAAAAACAGTATTGTTTTTACTTGTGAACTCAACCAAATTTTCATAGAGTACGATAATGTACTAAATTTTGAAAATTGTAAAGATTCTTTACAAAAAAAAGATTCTATTTATAAATACAATTCTGTTGGCTTAAAAGCTAATCTCCAAAGTATACCTTTTACGAATTTAGTGTTTGCAATATATCTCTGTTTGAACCTATATAAAATTAGAAATAAACTGGAGTAGTTTTCACATTTTTAAAATTAAAATTAAACTTTAATGTGTCTTTTTTTCCATGACCATAATTCCTTACGCTTAAAAAAGGATATTGGTACTGTTTTTCTACATTTTCGTTAAAGTAGCTCTCATTTTCAATTATTTCCCCCCCATATTTTTTGGTAAGCACACTCCAAATACTTTGATCATGTCTATTTTCAACAAAATTTGGAATTTGATTGTTGTTATATTTATCTGTAATCAGTTCCCAATCTTTTGACAGTAAATCAAAAAAAATATTTAACAAATTCTTTGTGTGGTCACAATTTTTAAATAGTAAATAGCCTCCTAATAGTTGGGTAGTGTCTGTAACTTTGGTATCTTTTTCAACATTAAAATATTGAAAAATCTCTTTTGTTGTCCACAATTTTTCAATATGGTGTTTTTTTGATTCCATTCTAAAATTACCAAATTCAGAAAAATTTAACATATCAATATATTCTAGAAACCTATGTTTTGCGTGATAATTGAAAGAACTTCCAGAATCACAATAAACAATAATATCGCCTTCGTTTGTATTTTTTATTAGTTTTTCCAAAATCAAATACTTCCAGACCCAATATCCACCACCACGATCATTATTAAAAATTAAATTATAAGGATATTTTTCTATTTTTGGTACATCATTAAGCGAAAACGAATAAAGCTTATCAAATAATCCGGATAGTTTAGCTAGATGAATTAAATGCTTTTTTGAGACTTTATATTTTTTAGAATCACCATAAGTATAAAAATGGATTTGTTTTTTATTCATTGAATTATTTAAAGTAGTTCCTTCCATCACCATGACTATTGTCGTAATAAATTAATTTTTCATTTACGAAGTAACAATCAGTAAATTGCATAACTCCTCTCCAGCAGTCATAATCTGCAGCAAAAGGAAGGTTCCGAAACCAACCAATTTTATCTAAAATTTCTCTTTCAATGATTACTGACGAGGTAATAATTGGATTTGCTAAATTCATAAAACTATTAAGAAAACCTAAATTCCATACCTCTGGGTAACTAAAATTTCTAAAATAGGAAATAAATTTATTTCTAAAATAAATTTTTTTATGTTTATCAAAATAAAAATCATTTAAGAATGATTCATAGTTTTGATTAATATCGAACAGACCATTTCCAATATATGCATCAGAACATATCATTTTTTGTTCGGAATTTTCTAAAATCTCAATTTGCTTTTCTAATTTTTGTGGCATCCATACATCATCATCATCTAAAAATGCGATATATTTTGTATTTGATTTGATGTTTCCAAAATTTCTAATAGCACCAGGTCCGAATCCATGTAAATTCTTCTGATTCGTTTCTAAATTTATCTGGTGTATTTTATCAATATAATCATGATTAAAGTAACCTCTATCAGATGAACCATCATTAATTACTACCACTTCATAATCTTCTAATGTTTGGCTAAAGACGCTTTGCAATGCTTGTTCAAGAAATTTTATTCTGTTGTAGCTTGGAATAACTACAGTTATTAGCGGACTATTTGTATTGTTCAACATTTTGTTTTGTAATTATTATTAGTTTATCTTCCAATCTCCAATAGTAATAAGTTAATAAATTTTCATCTATATGGCTTGGTAATTCAAAATAAAGTCCTGGCTTTTTTAAAAAATATAAATTTAAAATTCCTTGCTCATTTGTTTTAGAGCAAGGATATTTTTCTACTATTTGAATTAAATCATTAAACATTTCAGGTTTAATAATATTTGTATCAAACAACATTAAGCCTGTTTGAAAGTATCTTTTAGAACTCAAATCGTATTCTGTCTTTAATTGATTAAAAAATTGTGAATCTTCATAAAACTGAGTATTTAATGTTCTATCATAATTGGGAAAAGCATCAGCTCTTGCTAATAGAGAATCTTTCATTTTTTTCTGTAGTATCGGATTTATATCTGAGTGAATAATCATATTTACGTCAAGATAAAAAATGTATTTCCACTTTTTAAGTTTTTCATTAAATAAATGTAATTTATGCCACTGAAAATTTTTAGTTATATGTCTATTCGGAGCTCCGGGCAATGAAGGGATTGATTTGAGATAATTTTCTGTTTTTTTAGTAAATTTAATCCTTCGAAATCTATAAATTTTTATATTTTTATTAAACGTTTTAAAAACTAAAAAAGTTGGAGTAAACCAGCTAGTAATAACTACAATATCACCTTTATACTTTCCTTTAAGTTCCAAAGAGTTTATAAAATTTTTAAAATACTTAAACAAAAATTTTGCATCAACAACTACACAAACAGCTAAATTTTTTTGATCTTTCATAAATTTTGACTTTTCATCATTAAAAAATATATTTTGTTAATATTTATTTTTAATAGTAAACACAATATGAATCAAAATAAATTAAGAGAAGAAATTAATAGTTTTCAAAAACTCTGGAATGGTGGCTACAGGACAGGTTACAGTGAAAAAAGAGGTCAGAAAAGGTTAGAAGATTACTTGAGAGACAACCTTGTTGGAAATAATTTATTAGAAATTGGTTCAGGTGGTGGGCAGTGGACAAAATTTATATATGAATTAAATATATTTCAAAGTATTCAATGTGTAGATGTACTATCAGCAGAACACAATAGTTTTTGGGAATATATGGGAGAAGAAAGCAAAAAAAAAGTTAAATATAAACAAAACTTAGATTTTTCCTTAGATCACATTGAAAACAACTCAATAGACTTTGTATTTAGTTATGATGTTTTCTGTCATATATCTCAATCTGGAGTTGAAGCTTATTTAAAATCTTTAAATAAAAAATGCAAACCTGGATCAAAACTTTTGATAATGTATGCTGATCCTGCTAAATATATAAATAGCGAACCTGAAAATAGGAACCATGTAATCCAATATCTGCCAGAAAAAAAATTTATTTACAAACTCTCAAACAATAAGTTAATTAAAGATGCTTTAAAAGACAGTAATGGCAAACCCTTTCCAGGAAGATGGTATTGGGTAGGAATAAAAAATTTTTTAAATCTTGCTGAAACTCACAATTTCAAAATTGAAGAACAAGATTTAAACATAGACTATACAAATCCAATAACACTATTAAGAAAATAGTTTCTTAAGTTTGCCAAGAACTTTACGTAAGACAAGGTAGTAAAAATTTAAAGCTAAAACAATATCTTTTAATAAGAATCTATAAAAACCATATTTTTTTCGTAAATTTTCCATCGAGTCTAAAAACTCATCAGGATACTTTATCATAAGATTTTTTAGGTATAAATTATATTTTGCAACTCTCCAGCGGGTGTGTTCGTTTTTTAATGTGACTGTAAAATTAAATCGGTCTATTCTTTTTACATTTGAATACAAATTTTCATTTTTAAGGTGGGAAAGTAGGACACTTTCTGGTGTCACAAAATCTGGCGCTAAATTCTTATCTTGTGCATTTTCTAAGAAATTACATAAGCTGAAATAATTTTTTGCAAATTTACTATGAAATAATATAAACCTGTCACAAATTCCAAAATAGTCTTCACCACTTGGAATAAGGATTTCATTATCTTTTATTTCTGGTAATTTATCCACGTAATATTGATCAGCTCTTGTATGAATTACAAAATCGTAATCTTCTACTATTTTGATATGATTTTTATATATTATATCTTTTAATGCACTAACGATAGCTCCTGAACCAGTGTTGTCGTCTATTCCACCTGCCATTCCATAATCTGAACCAGATATTAGAAAATCTATAGCTTTTTTTGAATAATTATCTTGATAATATGTTGACCAATTATTTGGTTCCTCAAAAGTCCAATCGTGAGTAGCTTTTTTAACCAATAATGAGTTATCTTTTTCCAAAAATTTGTTGCCAAAACATATAGCTAAATCCGCATTCAATGGATCAATAATATTTTTGAATAGACTATTCCAGGTTTTAAGACCTCCTCTTGGAGAACCAGTTAAAATAACTAAAAATTTACTCAATATTTAAAAGCTGTTTCTCTATCCAGTCATAAGTTATTTTGATTCCGTCCTTTAATGACATTTTATAATCCCAATTTAATTTCTCTTTTATTAATTTATTGTCTGAGTTTCTACCTCTAACACCTAATGGTCCATCAATATGTTTTATTGTTATATTCTTGCCAGAAACATCGGCGACGATATCAACTAATTCGTTTATTGACACCATTTCTTCTGATCCGATATTAAAAGGGCCAGTCTCATTTGATAGCATTAATTTTCTTGTAGCATTTATACACTCATCAATAAAAAGAAAAGATCTTGTCTGTTTTCCATCACCCCAAACTTCTATTTCACCATTTGATAAAGCAACTTTTCTACAAATTGCAGCAGGTACTTTTTCTTTTCCACCATCATATGTACCTTCAGGGCCAAATATGTTATGAAATCTAGCAATCCTTACATTTATGGAAAAATTTCTTGCATAACTGAGATAAAGTCTTTCAGAAAAAAGTTTTTCCCATCCGTATTCAGAATCTGGCATAGCCGGATATGCTGAATCTTCTGAGCAATTTGGATTCTCAGGGTCTAATTGATTATGCTCAGGATAAATACAAGCTGAACTTGCGTAGAAAACTCTACTTTTATTTGTTTCATATTTATTATTCAATGTCACTATAGTTTTGAGAGTATTCAGGTTGACCAATGATGAGTTTGTCATAACACTAGAGTCATTTTCACCACTAAATATATAACCTGCTCCTCCCATATCTGCTGCATACTGATAGATTTCATCAAAACAAGAGTTATTTATTGTAAAAAAGTCTTCATATTTTTCTGGGTTAGTAAGGTCATAGACTTCGAATTCATCAGCGCTAGTTGTTGAAAATTCTGGTAACTTAACATCTAAGGCTCTTACAAAATAACCTTCATTTTTTAATTGAGTTACCATGTGGCTTCCAATAAAACCACCACCTCCGAGAACTAGTGCAGTTTTCATACAACCATATTACACATTGTCTAGTTATTCATATCAAATAAGAAAGTCATAAATTAAATTTTTGTTAACTCATCATTTATTTATTCAAATAGAAATAAAAGTAAGTCCAATAAATTAAAAAAATAAAATTACAATGAACACATGATTAATGAGTTAAAAATTTTCAAATTGAGTACGGTAGCTACGGTTTTTATTGCTTGTCTGTATTTACTCGGTAATTTTTTTTATGAGTATTTCATTTTGATATCGATATTATTTTTTATTTACTTATTTAACTCTAAAAATAAAAATTGGTTGACTAAAACTAATGTAAACTTATTAAAATTTTTTCCAATATTTTTTTATTTACTAAGAATCATCACAATTTTTATACATCAAAATAAGTCAATTTTTTGGGATATGCAACTATTTTTATTTAAGTTAAATTGCCAGGTTGATTGGAGCCTACATTACACCTATAAATTTACTACTGAAAAAATGGAATGTATTTCATTGGGCTTTGGTCCGTTTTCAGAATACATTTACGGCCCTTTTGCAAGGCAATTTAATATTACATTAAATCCATGGACATCATCTATCTTTATATTTGTTATTACTTTCTCAACTATGATTTACTTAATTTATAAACAAAAAAATAACGATTTTTTATTCTTAAATTTATTGATTACCTTTCCACCATTCCTATTTTTATTTCAAACATTAAATCATGACATTATTTTTATTTTTTATTTCTTGATTTTATTCAAAAACGAAAAATTTTTAGCTAGCAATTTATATATGTTTTTCTTGACTTTGCTTACACTATTTAAAATTTATCCAATTTTTATCTTATTTGGTGTAATAGTCTATAAATTGATAAGCAAAGATTATGAAAATATAAAAAAAATTACAATTGTATCTTTAATTAATACAGTTGTACTTTTGTGGTATTACAACTCACTCAATATTTCAGTTCCTAGTCCAATATCAAAAGTTAATACATTTGGTCTCTTCCACGACCTCACTCTTTTAGAGTCGATAAATACAATGTATTTATATATATTTATTACCTCTTTGTCCATATTTTTAATTTCATTATTTATCTTAAGAGAAAAATTGTATTCATCTATATTCAAGATTCAAATTAAAGAGTGGAAGACTCAAGACTCACTATTGATAATAATATTTTCATTTCTTTCAATTTTTATAAATTCCTACTCTAATTATGGCTATAAATTCTCTTTAAACATTTTATTATTTTTAGCAGTATTTAAATTCTTGAATAAAAATATGACTTTACTATTTTTAATTACCTTTGCGGTAATTCCTCTTCAATACTTTGTAGGCACGTCGCTTGAAAATAATATTGTTGAACTTTTTTTATTCTTTCTAAGTAAAACTTTATATTATTGTTTTTTGACTTTTACTTTTCTTATATTGGTTTTCAATATTGAAAAATTGATTCAATCTAAAAATTAAATTCGTTTATTTTTAGATAACACTTCAAAATAATTTAAATTTATACATAACGTTATAAAAACTAAATGAAAAGTATTTATTATGTATCGATATGAAGATTCGTATTCTACATTTTGCCAATAGGACACGTAAAGTATATTTACTAGTAAGTAATTTAATATGACGATTATGAAGCTTAATTGTATGAAACTAAATCTTTTTGATGATTTTAAAATGTAATAAACACTAGTTAAGAAAAACAATATAAATAAATAACTAGTTGGTTTATCTATTAAAAATTGTTTTAAAATATTTAGAATATTTTGAAGTTCAAGATTGCGAAGATAAAAAAGATCCAATAATAATTTATTAAAATCTATTTCGTTTGTATATGCAAAAGTTTGAACCTCTGCTGAATATATTCTTTGATATGTCAAATAAAAAATATAGGGTATAAAAGCATATATTACGTCTTTATTTTTCTTTAAAAAAAATAAAGACGTCAACATTAAAAAAAACACAATTAAAGTTATAAAATTTTTTGAAAGTACAAGGCTCCCAAAACATAAAAAGAAGAATTTAGATGCCCTATTTTTAGTTGTTAAAAATTGAAGGAAATAATAGGTAAATACTGCGAACAGAAGACTGGCAAGGCCCTCCAACATAAGAGAATTTGTTATAAGATAATAAAGCCAGTCATTATTAATGAGAATCAATATAAAAGACAAGCAACAAATTACTTTATTTTTTTTCTTTATGTCAAGATCAAAAATAAATAAAAGACTGAAAAAAATTATTAAATTATAGTTACTTTTGATAAAAATAAAATTTTCAGTATCAAAGTTTATCTTCAACAACAAAGCCTGAATATGACTAAGAAGTAAACCTTGACCGCTAATAGGATTATTTGTTAATGAATAAAAATAATTTTCATTGTAAATCATACTAACAATTTGATTCCATTGATAAGGGACATCTGAGTTAAGCTCTTGATATTTTAAATTATTTGATAAGATATCAAAATATTTATGATTAAAATATCGAAATAGAAAATATGTCAGACCAATGCTACTTATATCAAGTATTTTAATTTTCTTAAAAATCAGAATTAGTAACCATAAAGAACTGACTATTAAATAACTAATTGAAAACGAGAAATTTTTAGAAAGAAAAACAAAAATTGAGTCGAATAAAAAATAGCTTATTAAAAAAAATAAGGAAGTCAACGTAATTGACTGAATTTTCAAATATTTATTTATTTTCATAAATAAATTTAAATAAAAAACAGAACCCAAACATACTGATAAAAAGTTGACTAAATTTACATATGATAAATTGCTGATAATATCACTATCTTGAAAAATATTATTCAACAAATTTGCTAGAAGTGGCAAAAATATAAGGATAATTAATAAATTACTCTTAAACAGGTTTACAATTCTCATTACTTCGATAATTATAATTACACTTTAAAAAATAAATTCTTTATTAACTAAATAGCATTTACAAAAAATTTAAGAGTGAATTTAACTATTTATTACTTGCTAAAACTATTTGGATTTTATTACTAGGCTATTTACAAAAGCTTTTTTATGTTGATAAACAAAAAATCTAACGAAATACTACTTTATATATGCGTTATTTTTTTGATTGTTTTAACATTTACGAAAATTCAAAATACAAACTTCAATAACGATGTCAATTTTAAATTTGAAACACAAGATCGATGTATACATGATGTAGTTTCATATAAAAATCTTTATCCAGAAGAATTTATTCAAATTGTAAATAAACCAATAAGTGTTTTTCCAAACGTAAGCAATTTCTTTTGCTTGGGAACAATAAATAATTTAGTTGTTGAGGAAAAAAGAATAATAGTTGAAACCAGCTCTAGCAAAAGATTTGAGGTGCTAACAAACACACTAATTTTTACTTTGATTTATCTAAATATAAATAATATTAAAAAGTCTAGGCTAATTTTTTTGATTTCAATTAATTCAATACTTTTATCGCTTATATATGACTATTACTTTTTTACGTGGAATGGTTTACTTTGGCTCTTACTTAAAGTAATTATTATTTATTATATTTTTTCTGCATTATCAGAATCAAAGAGTTTAAGTATTATTTTCTATTTATTAGTTGCTGGTGTTTTATCAGATGTACTAAATCAAAATATTACACTTAACGAACTAACTTATTTTGGTCATGCAATTGTAGACAACTCTCCCTACTCAGCATATATTGGTGATTCACATTTATATTTGTTCAATATTATCGTTAAATATTCAAACCTTTTGTTTGGTGATAGCTTCAAAATTATATTAGAGATTATTATTTGTGTTTGGTTTGCCATTCTTGTTCGAGAATTTACATATAATTTTAAAATTAATTTAGGTGCATCAATTTTTTTAATTATATTGTTAATTGGGCAGCAATCAATTCTAAGTGGAGAATTTTATTTTGGTTCTGTTGAAGGTAAAGTATTTGCTTACTTATCTTTGCTTACTTCTTTTATATTTGGTTATAAAAGAAATCTTTTATGGTCCTGTTTTTTTTACTTACTCACCCTTTATTTTCATGCATCTGTGGCGATTGTTACTTTCCCTGTATATATTTATATACAACTGAAAAAATTTGAATTAAAAAATATTTTAACCTTTAACTTTGTTTCTTTTTTACTCTCTTTACCTTTAATAATTAATCTAATGGGACAAAACTTATTTTCAAATATGTCCATTGACTCAGATTTAATTAATTCAAATCTAATAAATATGATTAAAGTAAGAGCCCCACATCATCTTTATCCATTTGATAAGTATTCAGATAATCTCATTTCTATTAATGATCAGTGGATTTTTGGAATTGCAGTGATGGCTTCAATTCTTTTTTTTCTGTTTTATTTTCGTTTAAAACTAAATACTCAGAATGAACTATTAGATATTTCTATTTTTATTTCAATTATTTTTTGGATTTATTTGTTAATTGTATTTATTTTTCCATTTAGCCAATTTACTATGCTATTTCCTTTTAGAATTGGATCTGTTTTCTTAATCTTCTTTTATCTTTTTATTTGTTCATATATTTCAAATGAAAATATACCCGTATTAAATTTTGTTTCAATAGTAATTTCACTTTTTGTTTTTCTACAAGGATTCACTAATGTTCAAAATGATTATTATTTCGACGAGTTAAATACAAAAATTGACTCAGAAATACTTGATTTTGTATCAGAAAATGAGATTGATATTTTACTATTGCCTTTATACGATAGTGGATCTATGAAAAGCACACTTAATTTTATTGAATACGAAACTCAGGTGCCAACCTACGCTACATGGAAATTCAATGCTTATAACATCCGAGATATATCAATTTGGAGAGAAAGAATTGACAAACTAAGAAACTTCTATGGTGGGGACTGTGCAGAATTTGCAAACTTTTCTAATATTTTTTTTGTAGTAATAGATAAAGATAGTGATTGTGGTAGTCTAATTTTTTCAAAAGGTAATGTAAATATTTATAAATTCCATTCTTAAAATATTTAATTTTTAATGTAATTAATAAATCCAATTTTTAAAGTTGTTTTCATAGCGTCAAGAATTACATTAAAGGACATTTTTGACTCCCCAAGTTTTCTATCATTAAAAGTAATTGGTATTTCCTTTATATTTTTATTTTTTTTAATAATTAAATTGAGGATTTCAACTAAAAAACCGTACCCTTCAGACTCTAAACCTTTAAGATTAATATTTTTTAATAGCCTGATATCATAAATTCTAAACCCGGTTGTCAGATCTTTTAATTTTGATCTAGTCATAATTCTTGCGACAATATTGGCATATTTTGATAATATTTGTCTTAATAATCCCCAGCCGATTATTTCACCACCCGGAATGTATCTACTTCCCAAAACTAAATCGTATTCTTCAGAATAACGTAACATATTTTTCAAGTCTTTTATTGAGTGTGAAAAATCTGCATCCATTTGGATAACAAAATCATATTTATTATTTATACTCCATTCAAATCCTTCTATACAGGCACTTGCGTATCCTTTTTTTGACCCACGATTAATTAAAAAAGTTCTTTGGTTATAAAATGAATTATTTTCAACTATCTTTGATGTACCATCTGGAGAACCATCATCTACAACAAGTATGTGCAAATTCTCATCTAGTAAGTTATCAAGTAACTCAGTGATATTGCTTGCCTCGTTATATGTAGGGATTATTACGACATATTCTTTGGCAGGATTCATTTTTTAGATTTGTATATCGTAATTATTAACGAGTAACCAAAAAAATTAAAAAATATTTTGGATATTAACTTATTCATAAATATACCTAAATCTGTACTAAATATTGAAAAGAAAATTCCAAAATTAATATATTTTTTTACTTCAACTCCGTACTCTGTAAATTGTTTTAATATTCTATTTTTTGTATATCTATTTATATGTTGATATTTGTAATTTACTGGACCAACAATAGAGACTATTTTCTCAAGAAATAACCATATGCCAGAATAATTTGGTGTGGTTAAGATCAATTTACCATTTTCCCCTAACTTGCTCATAAGCAAATTTACTAGCTCATTAACTTCGTTAGGTTGAAAGTGCTCAATCAGCTCAAGAACGGTAATTACATCAAAATCATTTTTATCGACTGCTTCATATCTAATATCAGAAACCATAAAATTATCTTTGAGCTCAGGATAAGTATTCTTTGCATAATCAATTTGTTTATTTGAAATATCAATTCCAAATGACCTATTGTCCAAATAATTACCTATAAAGGTTCCAGGACCGCAAGCTATATCTAGGTGAGAATCATATTCATGTAGATTTTCTTTAACAGTACAAAATTTTAAGTTGTGCCAACTTGATTGAAGGCCTCTTTTTTTCTTTAATCCTTCTGTCAAAACTTTGTCATAATAACCTATAGGAATATTTTCATAGTCAAAATCCATAGAAGTATTATAATTCCAAAATTCTGTGAATTTATAAATTCAAGGGGTTTAAATTAATTTTTTCGCACTCGTCTTAGTTATTTTTATAATAAACGAAGTAAGTTAAACGAACTCCAATATACGCAAATATCACAGTGAGAATTACTTGAGTTGGAGTGTAACTAGGGTCAAGAATTTCAAAAACTGGCCAAGCAAAAGTTAAAAAAATAAGTAAAACACCTAACTCTTTTTTGTATTTCATAATTTCATAATAAATGAGTGTGTCATTACAGTTATCATTTTTTAGGGAATTGGGAATTTTAATTCCAATAATCCATCAGAAGCTTCAAAAATATTAAAAGCATTCCAAATATTCGTAGCATAATTAAATTATCTCAAAATGTGTGTGCAATGTGTGTGCGAACAGGTT
>MDTG01104924.1_pt1 | contig 16295 bp, 19 predicted proteins | sample 811421 | NCBI WGS metagenome assembly MDTG01 (sample SAMN05326645, study PRJNA326480) | marine metagenome | isolation source: seawater | place: Pacific Ocean: South East | collected 2011 | reverse complement strand
CTTGAAGATGTTTTAATCTTCAATGATTTATTTTCTTTTGTCATTATTACTCCTATTAAAGTTAATTAACTGGAATAATTAAAGCACAGAATCAGATTAGAGTCTTTCTAAAAAAAAACGCAGATGTCGCAGAAGTAAAATTTATACAATCCTTGGTAGAATTAATTGACTTTATTTTTGCAATTTCCTGTATTAAAAAACTCATTAATATTGTCTATAGCTAAATTTGCCATTGCAGTTCTTGTTTCTTTAGTTGCACTACCTAAGTGTGGAAGAATAAAAGCACTCTTGTGTTTAAGATAACCTGGGTTTAAATTTGGCTCATTTTTATATACATCTAAACCAACAGCATAGACTTTTCGTCTGTCTAAGGCATCTATTAAAGCTTCATCATCAATAATATCACCTCTTGCAACATTTGTTACTACCGCTCCCTTGGGCAAATACTCTATTGTATCTTTATTAATCATGTCGATGGTTTCTTTTGAGGCTGGACAACAAACAGATAAAACATCCGAAACAGATAGTAGGTCTTTAAGATTATCATGATAAGTAGCACCAAACTCTTTATCTTCGCTCAATTTTGAACGATTATGATAATGAATTATCATTCCTAAAGATTTTGCAATCTTTGCAATTTTTTGTCCTATTCTTCCCATACCTAAAATTCCCAGTCGTGCACCAGTTAATTGTTTTCCTATCAAGTAATCTGCTGACCATTTCCAATTGCTTTCCTTTGCACTTAAAATACCCTCATGTGCCCTCCTACATGCACCTAATATTAACAATATACCTATTTCTGCTGTTGCGTCAGTTAAAACCTCAGGGGTATTAGTGACTGCAATACCTTTTTTTTTTGCAGCTTCTAGATCAATGTTTCCAAATCCAACCGCAAAGTTTGATAATATCTTAATACTATCTGGTAACTTATTTATTGTATCAGCATCCATTTTATCTGTTAAGGAGGTAAGAATTCCATCACAATCTTTGCTCATTTCAATCACTTTTGATTGAGAATAAAGTTCATCATTACTATTAAAATTAGCTTTAAAAATTTTAGAAGCCTTGTCTTCGCATTCTCTTAATAATTTTCTGGTAATCAAAATTTTTTTCATAATTAATTTTAATTTAAATCAAAAATTTTACCAGGATTCATTATGCTATTTGGATCCAAAGTTCTTTTAATTGATTTCATTATTGGAATATTATCTGGATGCTGTTCTAGAAGATATTCTTTTTTATGAAGTCCTACACCATGTTCACCTGTTATAGTTCCATTCAATTTTAAAGCCTTCTTTATCAACAAATCATTAAATTCTCTTATTTTTGCATAAGTCTCTTTTTTTGCTGGATCAAAAGGTAACAATACATGAAAGTTTCCATCTCCAAGATGACCAACCATTGGAGCTCTTAATCCAAATTTTTTTGTTTGTTCCTCCGCGTATTTAACACACTCTGTTATTTTTGAAATTGGAAGACATACATCCGTTGAATAAACTCTTCCATTATCTATTAAAGCTTTAACAGAATAGTACACATCCCATCTTGCCTGCCATAATTTATTTCTTTCAGCTAAATCCTTGGCCCATTTAAAAGAGCTTCCATTATTATCATTAGATATTTCCTCAACAATCTTTATATTCTCTTTATTTGAAGTTTCTGAACCATGAAATTCAAAAAATAAAGTTGGAACTGCTTTAATATCATCTAATTTTGAGTAATTTATGCTTATTTCCATTTGATCTTTATTTAGCATCTCGATTCTTGCTATTGGGACACCATATTGAATAACTTGCTGAGCAGTTTTTACAGCATTTTCTAAATCAGAAAAATGACAAACTGCACTCATAATACTTTCTGGTATAGGTGATAACCTTAATTGGACCTCTGTAATAATACCTAATGTCCCTTCCGATCCAATAAATAAATTCGTAAGATTATATCCTGCAGAAGTTTTTTTCGTTCTTCCGCCAGTATTTATAATTTCTCCATTTGGTAAAACAACTGTTAGGCCCGTAATTACAGTTTTCATAGTACCATATTTGACTGCCATAGTTCCAGATGCTGATGTTGATGCCATGCCACCTATTGCTGCATTTGCTCCAGGGTCGATTGGAAAAAAAACTCCATCCTCTCGTAAGTAGTCATTTAACTGTTCCTTAGTAACGCATGCTTGTACTCTACAATCAAAATCATCAACGTTTACATTTAAAATTCTATTCATTTTTTCTAATGAAATAGTTATTCCTTTATCGTTACCAACAACATTTCCTTCTAAAGAGGTTCCTGTTCCAAATGGAACTACTGGGACTTTATATTGATTACATAAAGATAATGTTTTTGAAACTTCTTCATTAGTTTCTGGAAAAACTACCGCTTGCGATAACACTGGGTCATAAGTGTCTTCACCTCTAGAATAATTAGCTCTAGTAGATTCTGAGGTAGAAAATCTTCCATTATAAATTTTTTTAAGCTCAGATTGAATCTGTTCGTTCATATATAAATACTAATGAATATTTATTAAAAAATACAGCTTATTTAGACAGCATTTTTTTTAGATTTTCCAATGCATCAGAAATATTTTGTTGAGAACATGCAAAGCTAAATCTTACATAATCATTACATGTTTTACCAAATGCTGTTCCAGGAACAATTGCAACTCCTGCATCATGCATGGCTTTTTTACAAAATTCAACTCCGTTCATTCCAGTTCCAATTACCTTTGGGAATGCATAAAAAGCTCCTCCTGGTAAACTACATTCAACACCAGGCAAACTATTTAATCCTTCATAAATTAACTTTCTTCTCTCAGTAAATTTTTTCATCATTTCATGAATTGAGTCATCTGGACCATCTAAAGCAGCTATGCCTGCAAATTGAGCAGCAGCATTTACGCAAGAAACACTATTTATTAAAAGCTTGTTAACGTGATGTACTAAATCTTTAGGCCAAAAACTCCAACCTAATCGCCAACCAGTCATAGAATAAGCTTTACTCCATCCCTCCAGCACAATTAATCTTTCTCTTAGTTCTGGATAGTTAAAAAATGTTGGCATCTCTTTATTATCAAAAATTTGCCTACTATATATTTCATCACTTAAAATTGTAACGTGTGGATGTTTTTTTAAGCCTTCAGCTAATTTATCTATCTCTGGTTTTTCAACAAAACTGCCTGTTGGATTATTTGGATTTATTAAAATTAACAATCTTGTTTTATCCGTAATCAAAGAAAGGATTTTGTCTGCATTAAATTTTAAATCTTTGTCCTCAGTTAAATCGTATGGAACAGCTGTTGAACCAGTATAATTAATCATGGACTCATAAATTGGAAACGCTGGTGTAGGATGTATTATTTCTGCTCCTGGCTCTCCAAAACATTGGATTGCATAACTCATGGTAGGCTTACCACCCGGCATTATCAAAATTCTCTCAAAATCTATTTCTACATTATATCGTTTTTTAATCCATCTTGTAACTGCTTGTCTGCACTCTGGTATTCCGTTTGACATTACATATCCATGATGTCCATCATCTAAAGCTTTTTTTGCAGCTTCTACTACGTGTTTTGGTGTTTTAAAATCTGGCTGACCTAAACCCATATGTATCATTGGGTTTCCTTTTGCCTCTAGTTGTTTAGCCTCAGCCAAAACTGCAAATGCAGTCTCTGTGCCGAGATTATCTAAATTTTTTGCAAGTTTCATAATTTATTTTAATATGTTTTTTAATCTGATTAATATATTTTTTTTATATCTAGTTATTATAAGTATTCAACTTCATTTTCTATATATCAGTTTTGCACTATTCAATTCTTCCAAATTTTTACAGCCCATTAAAACCATATTTCTATAAATTTCATCTCTCATGTTTTGAAGCAAATGTTCAACTCCATCTTGACCCCCTGCAGCCAAAGAAAACAAAAACATTTTACCAAAACTACAAGCCTTAGCACCTGCAGCCAAAGCCTTTAATACATGAGTTCCCCTTCTAACTCCACCATCCAAAATAATTTCTAATTTATCCCCAACCGCATCAGAAATTGCTTTAACTTGATCAAAGGGAGAACGTGACCCATCTAATTGTCGACCTCCATGATTTGAAATCATAATTGCAGTACACCCGATATCAACAGCTCTTTTAGCATCTTCTACTGACATAACTCCCTTTAAAGCAAATGGTCCATTCCATTTTTTTGCACAATAAGCAGCATCTTCCCAGCCCATTGCTGGATCATATTGCTCATTTATATATTCAATTACCGATTTAGTAATATTTGTTCCCTTGTCCGTTTTTTTTTTAACATTCGCCAATTCAAATTTTTTACCAGTCAAATAATTAAAAACCCACTTTGGACGCATGGCAAAACTTAATAAACTTTGAAGAGTAAGCTTGGGTGGTGTAGTAAATCCAGTTCTGTGATCTTTCTCACGATTTCCAGCAACTAATGTATCTACGGTTAAACACATCGCGTCAAATCCAGACCTTCTAGATCTCTCTATCAAATCATCAGAAATAGATCTATCTTTATGAACATAAAGTTGAAATAATTTTGGTCCACTCGAAATATTAGATACTTCCTCTATGGTATTATTTCCCATGGAGGACATACTATAAAAAGTATTAAATTTTTCAGCAGCTCTCGCTGATGCCTTATCTCCTTCTGGATGATAGAGTCTTTGCATTGCTGCAGGAGATAGAAAAATTGGTATGTCGATTTTTCTCCCAAATAAAGTTGTGGATAAATCAGGTTTTCCTACGCTCGCTAAAATATTAGGGACTAAATCACAGTCATTAAATGAGTCTGTATTTCTTCTAAGCGTTGACTCATCATCCGCACCGCCATCAATATAATGGAAAATAGGTGAGGGTAATTTCTTTTTTGCTAACTTTCTAAAATCTTCAAAATTATAACAATTTTTTAAATTCACTATCTTCTAAATCTTAAATTATTTCTATTTAGATCACTTATTTTTGTACATCCCATAAGTTTCATATCTCTAACTAATTCTGATTTATATTTTTCTATAGCTCTTTCTACGCCTGCCTGTCCTCCTGCAGCTAAAGCATAAAGATATAATCTACCACCTGAACAAGCTTTTGCTCCTAATGATAGTGCTTTTAACATGTGCGTGCCCCTGTGAATTCCTCCTTCACATATTACGTCTAATTTATCGCCAACTGCATCAACAATCTCTGCAAGTTGATCGAATGGTGATCTTGATCCATCTAGTTGTCTTCCTCCATGATTTGATACCATTATGCCTGTACAACCAATATCAACTGCTCTCTTGGCATCCTCAACACTCATAACGCCCTTTAATGCAAAATGACCACCCCATTGAGAACATAGCTTTTCAGCATCTTTCCAATTCATCGATTGGTCCAACATTGTAGAAAAGTAATTTCCAATTGAGGTATTTGTATCAGTACCTTCTTTGACATAATCTTGAAGATGAGGCAATTCAAACTTACCTTTTGTCAAATAATTAATTCCCCACATTGGTTTAATAGCAAAACTGAACAAGCTGGATAATGTTAATTTAGGTGGAGATGTAAAACCTGTTCTTAAATCTCTCTCACGGTTTCCCCCTGTTATGGTATCAACTGTTAAAGCCATGACATCAAATTTAGCTGCTTTAGCCCTCTCTAAACAAGAATTATTTAAGCCTCTATCTTTATGAAAATAAAATTGAAACATTTTTGGAGTATCAATTAAAGAAGATATTTCCTCCACACTTACGGTTGCTAAAGCGGATACACCAAACATTGTATTAAACTTTTGTGCAGCTTTTCCAACTGCTCTTTCTCCGTCATAATGAAACAGCCTTTGAAGTGCAGTAGGAGATAAGTAAAATGGTAAATCTAATTTTTTTCCAAAAATTGTAGTTGATAAATCAACATTCTCAACTCCCCTTAGAACATTAGGAACTAAATCAACATCATCAAAGGCACTAGTATTTCTTTGATATGTAATTTCATCATCTGCTGCTCCATCAATATAATGAAAAATTGGAGAAGGTAACCTTTTTTTTGCGAGTTTTCTAAAATCACTAAAATTGTGACAATCTTTTAAGTTCATGAGAAAATATTAAAAGTTTTTTATAAAATTAAACATATAACTATTTGCCCCAGGATTTTTATCACCTAAACTTGCATTAGATACATGATTATAAGAAAGACCAAAACTCGTTTTTTCTGAAGCAGCATAAGAAAGTTGTACTTCAGATTTAAATTCTAAAACATGACCAAGATCTTTACCATCACCCTCATGATATAAGCCTGGAGCAAAGCTTGGTGTAAAAATTAAACCACTACCCATATCTACATTCCACTCTATTCCAGTATAAATGTAAGCTGCAGAATTTTCTGTAACAAACCCACCTGTTATAGGAGACACATTGCCCACTATTGTGTCTCTAATTAAATTTTCATTTTGGTGCTGAAAACCAACTAAAATTGAACTTTGCTTGTCATCGCTGAAGTCAAAATTTCCTGAAAAAAAATTCATTTGATGTTCATTAGTATTAATTTCTTCAGCGGCAATTAACTTAGTTGCAGAAATTACAACAATTAAAAATATACTTAAACTTTTTAAAAACTTCATTTTTAATATTTAACAGATTATTTTTTAATTTTTTATTAGTTTTTTAAATATTATTGCACCACCCATTAAGAAGATCAATAGAGGTAAAAACCACATTAAATATGTATTTTTATTAAATTTTGGCTCATATAATATCCATTCGCCATATTTATCAGATAAAAAATTATAAATTTGATCTTCAGATAATCCCTCATCAATTTTCTTTTTTATTACTAGCTTAAGGCTTATTGCAAATTGAGAGTCAGAGTCATAAACAGATTGACCCTGGCAAACTAAACATCTCAAATTTTTTGCTATTTCATTTTGAAGTTTATCATCCTCGGCATTTAACTGACTAGAATTAAAAAAGATAAAAAAAAGAAAAAATATTTTTAACAGTTTCATTTTATTATTTCTTGAATTTCTTTAAATGTACTTGCATTTAAAGGACCAATGAATTTTTTTATAATTTTATTTTGATGAATTAAAAAAGTTTCAGGTACACCAAAAGCACCCCACTCAATTGCTTTTGTTCCATCTTGATCAACATAGATTTTTGTATATGGATTTCCCAAATCATTAAGAAATTTTTTTGCATTATCAAATTTATCTCTATAATTTAATCCTATAATTTCTAATTCTTTATTCTTACTTAAACTAACTAACAATGAATGTTCTTCTCGACAAGGAACACACCATGAGGCCCATATGTTAAGCAAATAAAATTTTTTTCCATTGAAAATTTTTTTTGAATTAACCACCTCATTAGAAAGAAAAGATTTTACCGAAAATTGTGGAATATTTTCAGCCAAGCTTTTTGGTTTGTAAATATTTGATTTGTTTAAACCTTTAAAAAAAATTAAAAATATAAATATTAAAAGAATAACAATTACTAAAGATATTATTTTTTTTTTCATGAGCTATTTTTTTTAAACAAACTTAATATTCCACCAAAAGAAATTAACATTACAGAAACCCATATCCACAACATAAATGGTTTTACTTGATATCTTACATTAAAAAATTCTTCATCTTTAATTGTATTTATTGTAATAAATTTATCAGAAAAAAAAGTTGTTTTAATATCAGCTTCACTGGTTATGATATTTGGTTGATTATAAACTCTTAATTCAGGTTCTAATTTATTCTCTATATTGTCTTCTTTTATTAAAAAATATCCCTTAAAAGAAATATAATTTTCCTTATCAGATTTTTGGAGATCGAGAAATTCTATTTGATATTTATCGTTTTTAAAAATTTCACCTACTCTTAAGTTAATTATAGTTTCGCTAGCAAAAATATTATTAAATAAAATACTTAGTAAAAATAAACTAAATCCAAAATGAGATAAATTTTGAGAAATATTTTTAAATTTCTTTTTAAAAAAATCTCTGATTGTCACAAAAAACAAGTAAAAAGCACCACCAACTAAAATAGTGTTTATCAAAAAATTTTTTTCAAAATTTTTTACAATAAAAAAAGATATTACAACTGATATGACCAATAAAAATACTAAATATGATTTTCCATTTAGATCAGATTTTATCCACTTTAATTGAGGACCTATGGCCATAAAAATTAAAAAAGGAATTAAAAATGGAATAATTAACTTATGATAAAAAGGAGGACCAACTGAAATTTTTTCTGAGGAAATTACATCTAAAAAAATTGGGTAAATTGTTCCTATAAGAATGACAGATAAAAAATACATCATTAGCCAGTTATTTATCAATATTGATGTCTCTTTACTTAGTAATGAGAATGAAATTATCTCTTGCTTATCAGATTTATGAAAAACAAAAAAAACAAATAATGAAGTAAAAATTAATATAAATAAAAAAGTTAAAATAAATAAACCTCTTTCAGGATCATTAGCAAATGTATGAACAGAATTCAAAATTCCCGAACGCACTAAAAATGTGCCACACATACTTAAAGTAAAGGTAGTTATGGATAAAATTATTACCCAAGTGCTTAGAGTTGATCTTTTTTCTAAAACTAAAACGCAATGAAATAGTGTTGTTAATGCTAACCATGGCATTAAGGAAACATTTTCAACTGGATCCCAAAACCAAAATCCTCCCCATCCTAACTCGTAATAAGCCCATATTGATCCCAACAAAATTCCTAATGTTAAAAATATCCAAGAAATTAATATCCAATTTTTTATATGAATTGCCCAAATTTTTGAAACATAATTCAAAGTAGTGGCAGCAAGCACACTGGAAAAAATTACTGAAGAACCAACATATCCTAAATATAAGATAGGAGGGTGAATTGCCAGCGCAGGATCTTGTAAAATTGGATTTAAGCCTAAACCCTCAGATGGAATTGGGTAAATATAATTAAAAGGATTAGATGAAACTATTAAAAAAATAAAAAAACCAATAATAATTACTTGCTGAAAAAGAATTGTTAAAATTCTGTAATTTTTTAATAATTTATTTGATGTTAATATGAAAGTAAAAATAAACAAAGAAAGCACCAATAACCATAATAATAAACTTCCTTCATGATTTCCCCAAGTACCAGAAATTTTATATAATAATGGTTTAGTAGTATGGGAATTATTGAAAACAGTTTCATTACTAAAGTCAGAAAAAACAAAAGACAATATTAATCCCAAAAAACTTATAACAATCAATAGCAATTGGATGAATGAAAAATAGATAATTTTGTTATCTAAAATCTTTTTATTTTTTAAATTTCTAATTGAATAAAAAAAAATAGGAATTGAAAAAACTAAACCAAAAATTAAAGCATAGTATCCAATAGCGCTATATATCATTATTTCCCCTCTAGAGCTGCTTTTACCTCTGGAGGCATATAATTTTCATCGTGTTTTGCTAAAATCTTTGATGCTTCAAAGAAATTCCTATCTTTTAAAAATCCTTCTGCGACTACACCTTTGCCTTCAGAAAATAGGTTTGGTATTACCCCTGAGTAAGTGACGTTAATCTCATTTTTATAGTCTGTTATAACAAAATTAACTTCATTACTTGTCATTTTCACAGAATTTTTTTTAACCATCCCACCAATTCTCATTTTTTTATTTTTAATTTCTGCAATCAACTTAACATCGGAAGGGGATTTAAAGTAAACAACATTTTCCTCTAAAGATTTTAAAACCAAAAATACCGAAAGAATCAAGATAAGTAATATTATTGTAACAAAAAAAAATCTTAATTTAACTTTTTGACCATACATGGTTAAAAGTTAAATACTTTGGCTAGTGGATAAAATTTCTTGATTAATAGTTTGCGATCTCGCAATTTTAGCTTTTTCATTATCAAGGGCTCCATACTTAGATACAAATTTTTCTCTCTCTTTAATGTACTGTACTTTTATGATTACATATAAAGCAGTAAAATTTAAAAGAGTAAATGAGAATGCTGACCAAACATAAAGTCCATATCCATTCATATTTAGTAATTCATTTATCACAATCTATCTAACCCCTTATTTTTAATTTTTATCAGTTCTGTATTATATTTCATTAAAAAAATTAACAATGAAAATAGTGCAAATGCCGCAGTCATAATTATCAATGGCAATAACATTGAAGTATGAATTGATGTCTTTGTCAGAATATTTATAGATGCAGGTTGATGAAGTGTATTCCACCAGTCAACTGAATATTTAATTATAGGAATATTAATAATTCCAAAAATAGTTATAAGTGTTGTTATTTTAATTACTTTTTCATTGTCCCTATAAATTTTCCATGAAATTAAATACAACACATAAAAAAGAGCTAAAATAAGCATAGAAGTTATTCTTGCATCCCAAACCCACCAAGTTCCCCAAGTTGGTTTACCCCATATCGAACCAGTAACTAATGCGATAATATTAAAAACTAAACCAGAGGGTGCTAAACTTTTGGCTATTAAAAAAAAATTTTTATTTTTAAAAATATAACCAGTCAAAGATAAAAGTGTAATTAAAGAAAAAATTCCTAAAGAAATCCATGCGGCTGGAACGTGTACATACATTATTCTAACTGAATGACTTTGTTTATAGTCTTCGGGGGATAAAAATAGAGCTTCAACTAATCCAATCAAAAGTACAATAATAAATAACACCAAAACGTACTTTGGAGCTTTTGAAGTTATTGAAAATATTTTATTTGGTTCAAAAATTTTAAGCATAAATTTTATTATGGTTTTAATATGAAAGATAAATCTGATCAAGAATGTAGAGGGAGATAATAATGAGGGTAAAATTTCACACTCCTGATCAGATTTAGTACACTGACTATCTAATCTCTATGTCTAAGATTTGAGTTAAATGTGTTTAAATAATGATTGTTTTAATTTGAGGGTTTAAAATAGCTAGATCCTCTCTTGCCTGAAAAAATCTCCTCAATTAAAGGATGTTTTATAGGTTCATCTGAATCATCAATTAAAAGATTTTGTTCAGACACATAGGCCTCGTATGTGATCTCGTCATTTTCTGCAAGTAAATGATAAAATGGCTGATCTTTTCTAGGTCTTACATTTTTTGGAATCGATTGATACCATTCTTCAGAATTATTAAACTCAAAATCAACATCATAAATCACTCCTCTAAATTCAAAGTGTTTATGCTTGACGATATCTCCAATTGAAAATTTAGCTTTTTGTATTGCCATGATTAATAATATGGAGATTTAGATTTAAAAATCAATAAGAAAAAATATTAAGTTTTTATGACACAGTTAATTATGTTAATATCTTTTAGTGAATAACTCATTTTTAAAATTTCTCACAGATTTCGGGCCTTTAGCAATATTTTTTTTCTTCTATTATAGTAGCGATAAAGATATCTCTGTTGCAATTCCTCCTCTTATAATTGCGACAATTATTTCATTAGTTGTCGTATGGATATTTGAAAAAAAAATACCACCAATGCCATTATTAAGTGGAATTCTAATAACCTTTTTTGGGGGCCTTACAATTTATTTTAATGATCCAATATTTATTTATATAAAACCAACAATAATAAATATTATGTTTGCCTTTGCTTTATTTTTTGGCAAATATTTCTCAAAAGAACCTATTCTTAAAAAAATTATGGGAAAATCAATTCTTATGAGCAATGTTGGTTGGGAAATTCTTAACAAAAGGTGGATGTTTTTTTTCTTAGGTCTCGCATTGCTAAATGAGTTTATTTGGAGGACGCAATCAGAAGAATTTTGGGTAAACTTTAAGGTCTGGGGAATGTTACCCATAACAATTGTTTTTACTGGGTTTCAAGTTGGTTTAATAAATAAGTATAAAATAGATGAACAATAATTTAAAATTAGTAGTAAATAACTCTCATAAACAGAATAAAGAAAAAAAATTTTTTGAGAAAGTTGAGTTAAAAATAATCTTAGATTTATACGCAAAAATGGTGTCTGAAGGATCTTGGAAAGATTATGGATTAAATATTTCAAGCAAACAAATAAGTTTTAACGTTTTTAAAAATACAACTGAGAACGCCCAATACAGAATTTGCAAAAATTTTAAACCTAAAAATAAAAATTTAAAGTATTTAATAACAGATACTAATGGAAAAATTATGAAAAATTCTTTTGAATTGGAAAACTTATTAAAAAATACTAATTGGAAAAAACTTTGAAAAAAGTTTTATCTTCTTTGACCAAATAGTCTTAAAAGCATAATGAATAAATTTATAAAGTCTAAGTAGAGGGTAAGTGCGCCCATTACTGCTTTTTTGCCAATTAACTCACCTGAGTCACTTGCTGTGTACATATTTTTAATTTTTTGAGTATCATATGCAGTAAGACCCACAAAAATTAAAACTCCTAAAATTGAAATCACAAAGTACATCATTGAAGATTTCATGAAAATATTAACTATAGAAGCTATAATAATTCCTATTAATCCCATCATTAAAAAAGAACCTAGTTTCGTAAGATCTCTTTTAGTTGTGTAGCCATAAATACTCATTGCGCCAAAAGTTGCTGATGTTATAAAAAAAATTCTAGTTACGCTCATTCCAGTATAAATTAATAAAATCGAAGATAATGATAAACCCATTAATGCTGCAAAAATCCAAAATGTCGTTTGGGCCTTAGATGCACTCATTTTATTAATTCCAAAACTCATATAAAAAACAATTCCTAAAGGAGCTAACATCACTAGCCATTTTAAACCAGACAAATAAATTGCATTACCAATTTGTGTTAGTCCTACGATGGATCCTGAAGCATCAGTAACAACTGACATTTTAAAAGTTAATAACGCAATTATACCAGTGAGCAAAACTCCTGTTGCCATATAATTATAAACTTTTAACATGTAGGCTCTTAAACCTTCATCAATTGCTGTAGTATCTTGTGAAGCTGATTTTGCTCTTGCTAATATTCCTTTTTTATCAAATTCCATAGTAATACAGATATATAGTCTTTTACTAATTATTCAAGATACCTTAAAAGATTATTAAAAAAATAAAATCTAAAAAACCTTAATGAATTACAAAAAATTAGGAAATACAGATATAAAAGTTAGTACAATTTGTCTCGGAACAATGACTTGGGGTGAACAAAATACTCAAGCGGAAGGTTTTAAACAAATGGATTATGCTTTGGATCATGGTGTTAATTTTTGGGACACCGCTGAATTGTACTCTGTACCACCTAAAGAAAAAACATTTGGACATACTGAATCTATTATCGGGAACTGGTTTGAAAAAACAAAAAAAAGAGACAAAGTGATTATAGCAACAAAAGTTGCAGGACCATCAAGAGAATACATTAGGGGAGGAGGAAATAATTACACTCTTGAACGAATGAAGTTAGCTCTTAATGATAGTCTTAAAAGATTAAAAACCGATTATATAGATTTATATCAACTACATTGGCCGGAAAGAAATACTAATATGTTTGGAAGGTTGGGTTATGAACATAAAGAAAATGAAGATTGGAATAGATTCGAGGATGTTTTAGGTAATTTGAGTAAGTTTATTAAAGAAGGAAAAATTAGAGATATTGGGCTCTCCAATGAAACTCCTTGGGGAGTTTCAAATTGTCTTAATTTGTCAAAAGATAATAATCTTCCTAGAATGATGTCTATCCAAAATCCATACAATCTACTGAATAGAACTTATGAAGTTGGATTAGCTGAAATTTCAATTAGAGATGAAATTGGGTTACTGGCATATTCACCACTTGCTAGTGGTTATCTGACAGGAAAATATAGAAATAACCAATTACCAAAAAATTCAAGACTTCAGAGAGATGGAGATTTTTGGACACGATATAATATGCCTAATACAATTAGAGCCGTTGATGCATATTATGAAATTGCAAAAAAATTTAATTTAGATTTTACACAAATGTCATTAAAATTTTGTGAAATTCAACCGTTCATGACTAGTGTTATAATTGGAGCAACGACAATGGATCAGTTGAAAACTAATATAGAAAGTGTAAATATAAATCTTAATAATGATGTTGTTGAAGAAATTAATAAAATTCAAAAAATTTATCCAAACCCATGTCCATAATTAAGAATTACTACATTTACTCTATATTAATTTTTTTATTTAGCTTGGTACCTTTAAAAGCGGATGAATTAAAAGAAATTGGAAAATATAAAGACTGGAAAACAATGGTTTTAGTTGAACCATCAGGTAAAGTTTGTTTTGCTCAGTCATCTCCAGTTTTACAATCACCTAAAACTAACAAGAGAGATGCAAGATTATTTGTAACTTTTAGGCCGAATGAAAAAATATCAAATGAAATAAGCGCTAGTCCTGGATATGAAATCAATGAAAATAATTCTGTGTTTGCTACTTCTGGTAAAAACAAAATTAAATTTGATATTATTCAAAAGGGTTTTGCTTGGATAGCTGATAACAAAATTGAAAAAAAAATGATTAGAGTCATGAAAAAAGGTTCCAGGATTATGATCTCGGGATATAACCAAAAAGGATCTCAGACGATAGACCATTATTCATTATTAGGTTTTACTAAAGCTTATAATGCTGCAAAAACAGCTTGCAGTTAATTAATGAAATCAAAAAAAAAAATTGTTCTAGCTTACTCAGGAGGATTAGATACATCTATAATTTTGAAATGGCTTCAAGAAAATTATAATGCAGAAATTATTTGTTACACAGCAGATATAGGACAAAAAATCCATAGAAAAAAAATAATACATAATGCTAAAAAATTAGGTGTAAAAAAAATTATTATTAAAGATTTAAAGGACGAGTTTGTTAAAAATTATATTTTTCCACTGATTAGAGGACATGCAATTTATGAAGGTGTATATTTATTAGGTACTTCTATTGCTAGACCACTTATTGCAAAAGATCAGATAATGTTCGCTAAAAAATTAAAAGCATTTGCTGTATCTCATGGTGCAACAGGCAAAGGAAATGATCAGATTAGATTTGAGTTAGGCTATCATTACTTTGGACCAAAAATAAAGATCATAGCGCCATGGAGAATTTGGAAATTAAAATCTAGAACTGATTTAATTAATTATGCAAAAAAACATAAAATAGAAATTCCCAAAGATAAAAAAGGTGCCCCACCTTTTTCAGTGGATGATAATTTATTTCACACATCTACAGAAGGTAAGATTTTAGAAAATCCAAAAAATGCCGCTCCTGAGTTCATTTTTCAAAGAACTTTGTCTCCTGAAAAAGCTCCCAACAAAACTTCTTATATAACGATTAATTTCAAAAATAGTGATCCAATTGGAATTAATGGAAAAAAACTATCTCCATCAAAATTATTAGATAAACTTAATCAGATTGCCGGTAGAAATGGAATTGGAAGAGTAGACATGGTCGAAAATAGATTTATTGGAATTAAATCTAGAGGAGTTTATGAAACTCCTGGTGGTACATTATTAGTTCAAGCTCATAGAGCAATAGAGTCTGTCACCCTAGATAAAGAAACTATGCATAAAAAGGATCAAATAATGGCAAGATACGCCGAACTAATTTATAATGGTTATTGGTATTCAAATGAACGATTTAGACTTCAAAAAATTGTAGATCTTAAGAAAAATAAAGTTAATGGATCGATTAAACTAAAACTTTATAAAGGCAACATAACCATTCAATCTAGACAAACTAAAAGCTTAGCCTATTCAATGAAAAGAGTTTCTTTTGAAGAAAACAAAACATTTAATAAATCGAATGTTGAAAGATTTATAAATTATCACAAAAAAAAATTAAGATCATAAATCGTCATGAAATTTTATAATTCAAGGGCAAAGGCCATCGATAAATTAGATGAGTTTGTTGACAACAATCTCTCCGAATATTCAAAATTAAGAAATTTCGATTTTGGAACAGAAAAAAGGTCAAATGTTTCTTGTTTATCTCCCTATATAACTCATGGAATTATTAGTGAACAAGAAGTAATTAAAAAATCTTTATCTAAATACTCTTTTTCAAAAAATGAAAAATTTATTCAAGAAGTTTTATGGAGAACATACTGGAAAGGTTGGTTGGAATTAAGACCAAGTGTTTGGACAGATTACTTGATAGAGTTAAATAAAATTCGAAAAGAATTTAAACATAATCAAAATTATGCAAACGCGATTAATGGAAAAACTAATATAGAATGTTTTAATCACTGGGTAATGGAGCTAAAAGATAATAACTATTTACATAACCATACCAGAATGTGGTTTGCTAGTATTTGGATTTTTACTTTAGAATTACCTTGGCAATTAGGAGCAGAATTTTTTATGCAACATCTTTATGATGG
>MDTG01005314.1_pt1 | contig 16295 bp, 14 predicted proteins | sample 811421 | NCBI WGS metagenome assembly MDTG01 (sample SAMN05326645, study PRJNA326480) | marine metagenome | isolation source: seawater | place: Pacific Ocean: South East | collected 2011 | reverse complement strand
GGAAGAATCAAAGGAATTGTTTGAGGGATTAAAGATAAGTAAAGGAAAAGAGTGTTTGAAGCATATGAATAAGTATCCAGTTGTTTTAATATCATTGAAGGATGCAGCAGTTTCTAATTGGAATTTGTCAAAAAAGGGTTTGAAAGTGACAATGTCAGAGATATATAGAGATTATAGGGAAGAATTGATGGATGTTTTAGATGAAAGTGAAAAGAAATATTATAGATGTATAATGAGTGAAGAAGCTACAGATGAAGATTTAGTGTTTAGTCTAAGTAAATTAACAAAATATCTAGAAAGGAAGCATGGTGAAAAAGTAATAGTATTAATAGATGAGTATGATGCAGTGATGACGGAGATGTATGGAGAGAAGGAATTTATTTAATGTATAAATTTTTTCAAGTTATTTTATGGAAATGCATTAAAAGGAAACAAATCTATACATAAAGCATTAATGACAGGAATAATGAGAGTGGTAAAAGAGGGGATATTTTCAGGATTGAATAATGTAATGGTATGCGGAGTAACTGATAGAGAATTTAGAAGTAGATTTGGTTTTATAGAAGAAGAAATTAAAGATGTAATAATAAAAGTAACCTAAACTATGAAGAGGCAAAAGAGTGGTACAATGGATATAATTTTGGGGGAAACTTAGTATATAACCCATGGTCAGTAGTAAATTATTTGAAAAGGGGTAAATATGGTTCGTATTGGAAAAACACAAGTGGAAATGATTTAGTAAAAGAGTTAGTGAAAAAAGGAGGGCCAGAAGTAAAGTATAGCTTTGAAAGGATGTTAGAAGGAGAAAGCGTAAATTTGAAAGTAGAAGACAATGTAAATTTAAGGGAGCTGGAGGTAGGAGATATATATTCTCTTTTACTTCAATCAGGTTATCTGACATATGAAGAGAAAGATGGAGTGAGAAAGTATAAGCTACCTAACAAGGAAGTAAGAGACTTTGTATCTTCTCTTATTCAAGAAATAGATAAAGAGTTAAAAAGTTCTGGTATGATAGAGAAATTATTTATAGAAAGAGACTGGAAGGGGTTGGAGGAAGTTCTTCAGTCAACTGTAATGGAAATAATGAGTTATTTTGATGTACCACAGAAGAAAGAAACAGAATCTATGTACCATATGATGTTGTTAGGGATTTTTTCTTCATTTAAAATGTATGAAGTAAAGTCTAACGTAGAAACAGGGCTAGGAAGAGTTGATATATTAATGAAAAAGGGAGATGAGGAAGAGTATATAGTGGTTGAATTGAAGGCAGGGAGTAGATTTTCAAGACTGGACAATATATTAAAAGAAGCAAAAGAGCAGATAAAAGATAAAAAGTATGGGGAAGACTTGAAGGGAGAATTAATAAAAATAGGGATAGGATTTATAGGGAAGACTATGAAGTTAGAAGTGGTTGAATAAGGTCTTTAAATTTCAAGAAAGTGCGTATAAAGAGTGGTTATTGGAATAAGACATCAGTTTGTTTATCGCATTAGATTTCAAAAAGATGATATGTAGAAAAAGGTTTTCCTTTGTTGATAATAGACTACTTTTTATAAAGTGATTTGATAAACTAACGAAAGCTTTATTAGTGTGAAGAAAAATCAAATTTTAAGTTTTCAATCATCAGATTAGAGAATGCGAATATAAGTAAAGAAAAGTGGATCCTGTTGAAGCTTTAAGGTTAAACATACATATGAAAATAAATATGGATCTCTAAAATCAAATGCTGGCTGTAATGATTTGAAATAGAAAACAAGATTACAAATAAGATGAAAGATGTACGGTGAGGGCTTATATGGAGAGGTAATAAAGTTAGGGAGTAGGGTTTATGGATTTAAAATAATAGAATATTAAAAAGCGCTGAAATTTTTTTGTTGTAAATAAATATACTATTGTGGATATGACCGTAAAGACTTGTCTGGAGATTTTTAGAGAGAAATTCAAGTAATAATGTTGTAGGGCTGAAAATAAGAGGAATATATGAAAGGCTTATGTGTAAGGAAGGTCGACATTAATTGTATAAAAGGTTAAGGGGATGCAAGGAGAGATAAGATAAAATTAAGGTCAAAAAAGAAATAAAATATAAAAGAGAAGAAGCGAATTATAGGTGAAAGTGGAAGATGGAAATACGGAGAGAACATTGAAATATGTGTGAGAACTAAGGAGCTTAATCCAAAATTAATATATTCAAAATCTCTTTGTAATATCCACATTGGATTATGTGGTAGAATTTGCCTGTACATTAGAACTATAAATAGCAAAAATAAATAAATTAAGGTGAGGGTTATGATGTTATTTTGTATAATTATGCTAGGTTGTGCATCAAAAGAGGTTAGAGTAATGGAAAAGGGGATAAAAGCAATGGCAAAGAGAATGAGGGAGAATGTAAGTAGAGCGATACAAAATAATAATAACAAAGCCATACTAGAAAAGTTAGACAAAAATGTTGTATTAATGGAAAATGACAAAGGGTTGTTGGCAATAGAAGAAGCGATGGAGGCTAGGGATTGGGATATAGTGAATTTGCTGATGAAAGTAGAAGTTGATTACCCAAAGAGAGTGTACAAAAAAATAGTAGGAATAAAAAATATAGAGATGTTCAATTTAATTTCAGAGAAGTATGTTGGTTGTAAATTTTTGTCAATAATAAAGGAGAGCAAGCGTAAAGAGTTAGAAGACGAATTTATGAGAAGGATAGAAGCAACAGAGCTCGAAAGACTATTAATGGAGGGGAAAAGTGACGAAATAAAGGCTAAGAGTAAAGAATGGATATTAGAAAATTATAGAGATGAACAAGTATTGCCAGAGGGAAGAAGAATAAGTACTATGGGAATACTTTGCGTATATGGTGAAGCACTAATTGTAGATATAATAAGAAAAATAGGAAGAGAAAAAGAAGGGGTAGAGGAATATGCATTGCATTCAGCATTAATTTTAGAAAAAGAACAGATGGTAAAATTTTTATTAGAAAACGGAATAGATGTAAACAAGAAATTAGATAGGAGTAAGTTAAGCGCGCTAATGTGTGCATCTCATATTGGTAACATCAAAATATGTAAATTACTGCTGGAAAAGGGAGCAAAAGCAGATGTAGTAGATGAGCATGGATGTACAGCGTTGAAGCTAGCATCTGAAAATGGTCATAAAGAGATATGTAAGCTACTGTTGGAAAATGGAGCAGCGGTAGATTGGAGAAAAGAAAATGGGATCAGGTCATTGGTGGTGGCGGCACAGGGAGGCTATAAAGAAATATGTGAATTACTGTTAGAAAATGGAGCAGATGTAAATGCGGAGAATAAGGAAGGGTGGAGAGCTTTGATGTCAGCAGCCCAGGAAGGCCATAAAGAAGTATGTGAATTATTATTAGCAAAAGGAGCAAAAGTAGATGCGACAGATGAGAATGGGTGGACAGCATTAATGTTGTCAGCCCAAGATGGGGATAAAGTATTGTGTATCCTTTTAATAGAGAAAGGAGCAGAGGTAAACTTAGAGAATTGCAGCGGAGTAGGGGCTTTGATGGTGGCAGCTCAGGAAGGCCATAAAGAAGTGTGCGAATTATTATTAGAAAAAGGTGCAAAAGTAGATGTGGCAAATGAGGAAGGGTGGACGGCATTAATGCTAGCATCTAAAAATGGTCATAAAGAAATATGTGAGCTGCTTCTAGAGAGAGGGGCAAAAATAAATGCATCTAATAATCATGGATGGATGGCGTTAATGCTAGCATCTAAAAATGGCCATAAAGAAATATGTGAGCTTCTTCTAGAGAGAGGGGCAGAAATAGGTGCATCGAATGAGCGTGGATGGACGGCATTAATGTTAGCATCTAAAAATGGTAATAAAGAAATATGTGAGCTGCTTCTGGAAAGAGGAGCAAAAATAAATGCATCTAATAGTCATGGATGGACACTGTTGATGATAGCATCTGCGAATGGTAATAAAGAAATATGTGAGCTGCTTCTAGAAAGAGGGGCAGAAATAGGTGCATCGAATGAGCATGGATGGACGGCGTTAATGACGGCAGCACTTAATGGCCATAAAGAAATTTGCAATTTTTTGATAGAAGAAGGTATAGAGGTAAATGCAACAGGAGCAAGCGGTGAAACAGCGCTAGTAGTGGCAACAAGTAAGGGGTATAGTAATACTGTAGAGTTGTTGATAAGCCATGGAGCGCGATTTGATCAGATTTTTTACCCAGGAGGGGTTGGGGAAGATGAAGTAGTTATAAAATTAAAATCATGCAGAGATAAAATATTACATTTGGATGAAGAATCATTGAAAAAAGGGAAATCAGTGAGTCTAGTTAAAATATTAGAGAAGGAAATCTTAAAGAGAGAGAATATAAAAGGGATTTTAGAAGATATACGAAAGAAGAAGAGAAGTCTTAGAGTAAATAATGATTGGAGAGATGCAGTGGATGAATTAGTAAAGAGAATTGTTAATTATGAAGAGGAAGATATAGAAAAAAGAGTAGAAAATGAACGGATAGAAAAGTTGTTAATAAGGAACTGCCTTATGGAAGAGGTAATAAAAATAGAAGAAAAATCTAAAAAGAGAAAATATGAAGAAGATATCGAAAGATGCGTAAGAAATAAGAGGGGATGAATTGTGTTTGTTTAAAATAGATAGTATGTGTGTTATAGGAGATAACGTTATTAATTAATTTAGAGTATTATAACTCTGCAGAAGGGGTAAAAAAGGTTAAGATAAATCATACTTAATGAGAAAATTCTATATATATTGTTGTAAAAAAATTGATTTTATTTATTATTGAAGGCATGCTAAGTGTGAGTATAAAGAAGGGAGACGTAAGATAGCAATGTCAAAGTCATCAAAAAAGAAAGTTGATTTGAAGAAAGTTTCTGGTGGAATGCTAATTTGGCCCCATAATGATAAGGAACAATACAGTATTAAGGTAGATAAAGATGGTATGCAACAAGATGAGTATGAAGAAAATACTGAAAAAGCACAAGATAATAATGATGCTTGGGTTTCTGGAGTTTTTTAGTTGTCGAAATAAAAGAGAAATTGAATGAAAAAATAGAAGAGCCTTGGGAATAGAGGCTCTTTTTTATTAGGCAATTGAGATAATGAAATAGGAACTCATCAGATGTATCCTATAAGTGAGGTTTTATAAGAAATAAATGGAATTGCACACTTTTGCACAATTTCAATATATTCCGATAATATATATTATGTAAAATGTTGACAAGTTGAAAAAGGTGTTATCTTTGAATAAAAAAAAGAGAGAATTTTGTGAAAGTTCTCCCTTTTTTAAAAAAATAAATTTTACTTTATCTAATTTATAGTTTCTATTTGTGGACGAGGAATTTTTAATTTACCCGTAGTAATTCTTTGTTCTCTTCTGCAATTACCAGAAGCACTTCTTAATGAACCCTTTGGGCATTTTACCATTCTAGTTACCCCACCTAGAAAATCTACTCCTGCACTTGATGTGCCGCCTGCTACGTTATCTAAGTTTAGTTTTTGTTGTTTCTTTGACATTGTTATTGGATTCTCCTTTCTTTATTACAATATTGTTATTGGATTAACTTTTTTTACTTTTACTGGTGGATTATTATTGGAAAAAGGTCCTTCGAATCCTCCTTTATAACCACAAACTCCAACTCCACTACAAAGTGGTTCTTTTCCTCCCCAAGCTGGTTGAGCTCTATCTCCTCCTACCCACAGTCCACCTGATGCATTATCTAAGTTTAGTTTTTGTTGTTTCTTTGACATTGTTATTGATTCTCCTTTCACAATAGTATGTCATTATTACATTATTATGCTATAATAATTGTGATAAATCAAGTTTTATTATTGATTTTATCTTAGTTCACGAAAGATTAATTATTGCTTCTATCCTTATTGTCTTTTTCATCATACCATATAACTTGTTTTCTAGTGAGATTTTCACCTGACTTTATACAACTAAAAATCTTGTATAAGAAAGAATTTGGTTTTTGATCAAATTCCTCCATTTCGACTAATATTTCTGCTTCGGTTATTTTTGTATTATCCCTTTCGAAATTTAACTTTATTAAGTAGTATTCTACAGGATTATAGTCTGTAACTGTTTTGTAAGTATCTGAGATTAATGGTTTAGCTCTAAGATCCCCTGTGTCGGGATCTTCTATCCACTGATAAGAGTAAGTCTGATCTAAAACCTTCCTATCAAATTTCTTTATGTTTGTTATGAGTTCTTGTGAAATAGTTACAACAACTGTTGCACAGCTTATTTCGTTTCTAATTTCAAACCCTTCGGATTCGAATAGAGATTCAATCTGTTTAGTAATATTATAATCATTTATTTCACTGGTTTTGGGTTTGAAATGTAATTGGTCACTAATTATGTTTAACTGTTGGCCCAGCATTGTGTGAACAGTTATTTGGGCTCTATTTGGCTTTTGACATCCATAAAAATTCATTAGGAGCGAAACGCCTAAAATGAAACAAATATTCTTCAATTATATATACTCACTCCTTTCCTATTTATTATTATATATTGATAAACTCATTATATAATAAACTTAGACTGAGTATCAACTTTTATTGACGTAAAAGTGTTGTGGTGTAATGAATTCATCTATTTTTGTTCTTTATAAATCTATTCATCTCCCTTTTTTGCTCTTTCTTCATTATTGCTTCTCTTTTGTCATAATTTTTCTTACCTTTAGCCAGTGCTATTTTAACTTTGATTAATCCTCTTACTAAAAGTACTTTTAGAGGAATTATTGTCATACCTTTTGCCTCTATTTTTTTTATTATCTGATCTATCTCTTTTTTATTTAAAAGGAGTGTTCTAACTCTTTCTTCTTCACCTTGTCCCATATACTTAGATATGTTCATCCCTATTGCCAATAGTTCCCTATTCCAGGGTTTTATATAACTTCCTTTTATGTTGACCTTACCTAATTTGGCAGACTTAACTTCATGACCTTTTAAAGCTATTCCAGCAATGAACTCATCCAGTATATGGTAATCATAGTAAGCTTTTGGATTTGAACTTATAGTCTTCATTATGCAGACTCCAATGAAATCAGACCTAACTTACCTTTTCTGAAATCAGTTATTAATTTTTTGTAGACATCTTCCTCTGACTTCTTCCAAATATTTGTTAGTTCCTCTATTACTGATTCAGGCTCTTCCTTTGTTAGGACTACTTGATATGCTTTTTCTATCCCTCTTTTTGATATAATCTCTATCAAATGTATTGCTGCTCCCATTGTGTTGTGGAAGCTATCTTTTAAAGAACCAATAAGGGCCATTTTTTTAAGTTCATTTTCACTACTGTTAGTCCAGAGAATCCCTGGAGTATCCAATAGGTCAACATTTGGTAGTATTCTTACCCACTGCTTACCTCTTGTAAAACCAGGTTTATTAGCAACACCTGCAACTTTTCTACCTATTAGTTTATTGATTATTTGCGATTTACCTACATTTGGTACGCCTAATACAACAACTCTTATTGGAAAAGCGTTAACTCCTCTTCTTTGTAATTTCTCTTTTTTCTTTCGGAACATTGCCTCTAGTATGTAGAGCAATCTTTTCATATTTTTACCTGACTTTGCACTAATAGCAGCTACATATCTATATTTTTTTTTAAAGTTTTTTTCTAAGTTAATTGATATCTTCTCTTCTATTAAATCTGATTTATTTATTATTAAAATCCTATTCTTACCTTTGATAAATTTATCTAATTCTCTATTTTTACTAGCAAAAGGAGATCTTGCATCCACAACTTCTATTACTGTGTCACACATTTTTAAATTATCTATAAGTTCTCTCTTTGCCTCTGTTATATGTCCTGGATACCATTTTTCCATACAGATCTCTCCTCTTATTTGTGTAATTGTACCTCTCTCTTTAATTATAACAGAGTATACCAGTATTAAAAATAAATTATGTTAGGAGTCTTCTATTATTTGAAGCTGTTTTTTTATGAATGTAGAAGCGTTATAAGCGATGTCATAAGCCCTTCTTTTATCCCGAGATTCTGAAACTATTTTTATTGCGTCTTCATCTTCTAAAAGATTAACTCTTATATCCTCGTTAACCTCCAATTTTTTAAAGACTATAGATATAAAATCATTTATTATAGAACTGTTGCAAAATACTTCCCTCTTTTCTCTAGGGATATATATTTTTAATATTGCTCTACAGAATTTAGGAAGATCCTTAAGCAAGTGTTTCTTTATACTTGTCTGCACATCAGGAAAATGCATACATATTTTTAAAAAAGAGTATATAGCATCACTGCAAGGAAGATAGTCATCAAAAATGATCCTTGCTACTGTCTTTCCAGATATTTGAGCCCCAACTTGTCTAATAATTTTGAAATTATTTTGAATATTTTTATCAGTTTCCATTACAACTATTCCTTTAGATTTGAGGAAATTTTTTACAGTTTTACTAATTTTGTAAGACAAAACAACTCTCTCTATCTCTGGATCTAATAGACATATCAAAGCCACTATTTCATCACCAGATAATATATTACCCTCTTGGTCAATTAGGACCATTGAAGAGCCTTCAGCACTAAACGAAATTCCTACATCACATTGATTGCCTATGGTTGCTTCACACAGTTTAGCAAGATTGTGTGGATCGAATATATCAATTAAATTAGTTCCATTAGGTTTATCATTTAAGACTACTAACTCTGATGAGAATTCACTTAGAATTTTAGCGCCTACTCTGTAAAGGGCACCATTTCTGAAGTCAACAGCTATCTTGGGCCTTATCTTTATTTTATCTTTAAATCTATTGATAATTAGGTTATAGTAATTATCTTCATAATTTACTGTTTTTATACTCCCCATTTTCTCTACTTCTTTTGTTGCTCCATTTAACATATGAGGTTCGCTTATCAACCTATCTAGTGTATTCTCAGTATCTCTATCTATCGCCTCACCTTCAGAGTTGAAAATCTTGATACCATTCATTTTTTTATTTCCACTAAACAACGACACTGAAATACCAAATGAGAACCCAAGCTGTATAGTTGCTAGAACTATTCCTGAATTAGCTAATTCATCAGCATGTACCACATCCACTCCAAAAGCAGTTAGTCCTGACGCTAGGCCTGATATTATCATACTACTGGAATCCCTAGTATCATGTCCAATTATAACTCTTCTTGCTTTATTGTACTGTGTTATATAAAATCCGATAGCCTTGCCTAGAGCAACACAAAGCTCGGGGGTTATGTTTTCATTTACTTCCCCCTTGATACCATCAGAACTGAAATGTCTCTTTTTAATAACCGGATTGTACAATTATTAATTAAGCTCTCTTTTTGTTAATTTGGGAGCATCTAATACTTTGTCTTATATATCACACAGCTATTCTATCATGAATTTTAAGAGAATTTGAGTTTATTAATTTTTTATTGTTGAGATATAACATTAAATAAATTATCCATGCCTTCTCCACTACTGGAAGATACAAATATGCCGCTTATTTTTTTCTTCATCTCTCTTAATTTGTTTCTTTTTATCTTATCTATCTTCGTAAAAACTATTTCAAAAGGTACACTATTGTAGTTTAGCCACTCTATCATTTGTTCTTCTTCTATTTCTAATCCTCTTTTTGAATCAACTAGAATTAGTATTATTTTTTTTCTTGCTGATCTCAAATAGTTTTCTATTATACTCCCCCATTTTTTCTTTATACTAGGAGGTACTTTGGCAAAACCATATCCAGGAAGATCAACTATGTAAAATTTATTATTTATTCGAAAGAAATTTATTAATTTAGTACAACCTGGAGTTTTACTAACTCTTGCTAATTTTCTATCATTAGTTAATCTATTTATCAAAGATGATTTACCGACATTAGATCTACCAACCATGACTATGTCAAAAGACAAAGGTTCAGGAAAATCTTTTTCGTATTCCGCAGATTTAACAAAAGAGGCTTTTTTTATCAATGTTTAGTTTTCTCCTTGAATCAAATTCTAACACTTAATCCACTTCAATGTCATCTTTGCTGCCGTTGTTGATACTTTTAATTGTGTGAATTAATAATCTTTCTATACCTCTGTCCATTAATTTTTTTGAGTCTTTATCTCTTTCCCCAAATGTATTAGTATCATCACAAATTTCTTGTGCATCTTCGGAATATAAAGCTCTAACTAGTGGAGTAATTAATTCTAAGGAGGCATTTTGTTGTTGATAAGGTTTCCTACTTGGATACTTCTCTATCTGTGTATCGTATTTTCCTTTAGCATTTAAAGGAGCACAGCTGATTAGGTTAGGATGAAATGATTCAGTCAATTGAACGAGTTTGTTTGTTGTTTTGTTACTTGTACTTGAGTCTTTTTGATCAAGCTCTATTTGGGTAATTTTTACCTCATTTTGAAATTCCGTTACTTCAAATATAGTTTCTATAGTATTTTCATTTATTTCAGGATTTTTAATATAATAATTATCATCTGCAATTTTTATTTCATATCGTTTATCTTCATCATACTCAAAAACAATTTCGTTCCTCTCTCTTTTTTCATAAGGTATTGATATGTTATTTGCTAATATTATAAATTTATGGTTGGGATCACTCACTCTGATGGCCTTACTCAGAGAGTTAGGTTTCCCCTGCCTACTAATAAGCATAGAGTTTTGTTTTTGAAAATTACAATTAGTAAAAAGTAATAAAATTGGTAACATACCTTAATATTTATAATTCATCTTGGAATAGTCCAAGATGAATTAGTTAAATTTATTTATCCATGATGCCCGATGTCCCCTTGTTGAACATAGAGCACCCACCTTCTCGATCTAATATTACTCGTTAATGAACCTCCAGCTTTCATTATCAATCATACCAACATCAGCTCCATTCTCTATCAATAAATTTTTGATACTTTCATTCTCTGAATAGTCTGCAAACATTAATGCTGTCCATTCACATAAATTTTGTGCGTCTATTTCAGCTCCTTTTTCTATTAATAATCTACAAGTATCTTCATGTGCTTCAGCAACTGCCCTCATAAGTGCTGTTTCTCCATCTTCTTCCGTTTCATTGACATCTGCTCCTCGTTCTATAAGTATTTGACATATTTCTGTGTAGCCCTCACATGCTGCTGATATTAAGGCTGTTCTTCCGTGTATATCTCCTGCTCTAATATTGGCTCCTTTACTTATTAAAAAGTTACATAAATCAATGGATCTTATTTGAACTGCTATCATCAGCAGAGTATGGCCATAGGGATCTGCAGCACTAGCATTATCTCCATTTTCTATTAGCAATTTACATATGTCTATGTGTTTGTTAAATGCAGCAGCCATAGCTGCTGTGTAACCTGTAGGATCAATTGCTTTATTGAAATCCACTCCTTTTCTCAATAGACTCTCAACTATCTCTATTTTTCCTAACTTAGATGCTGATAACAGAAAATGTTCCTTTATATCATAAATTTCTTTTTCTAATTTTTCTATTACGGTGTCTATCAAATTTTCACCATAAAGACAAATAAATTCAGGTGTAGTAACCATTTGACCATCACTATTAAGTGCCTTATCCACAGGATTTCTCTCATGTTTGTAATTGTCAAACATCCATGTTTTGCTCTTAGCCTTTATTTCTCTGTATTGGCCTCTTAATATCAGCCTCTCCAGTTCTGTTGCTTCTATCTTATTCAAAAACTCATACTCTAGCACTGCATCTCTATTTTCCCTTATTTTTACCAATAGTTTATAGTCAAGCTCCTCTCTAGGTATTAGATCAAACATCAGTGCATCACGAGTCTCTACTACCCTTTCATATACTCTACGGTTGTTTCCAGTATAGCTGGCGATATTCATAAGCACTTTAACTGCTTCTGCATTTGCAGCTATTATAGCTTCTTCTATTGGTAAAAGACCTTCATTATTTTTTGTCAAAGCATCGTTAACACTTACTTCTTCTAGTATACTTCTACTTAATTCACTACGACTGTGTATGGCTTCAGTTATATCTTCTCTTCTTACCTTTTCTTTTATTCTAAACTTATTTACTGTACAGCTTAAAATTAGTATTAACAAAAACATTTTCCCTCCTAAATCGTGGGTTATTTTTCAAAGCAAATCTAACCACTACCGGATTCTATCATGTATTTTTGTGTTTTGAAAAATTATTAGCTACCATTTGTAAATGTTGTTAGTAAATAAATATTTTACTAACAATCCATTCTTGATTTTAGTGTGAAATAGTTGGATGTTTAACTATTTTCTCTAATAATGTGTTAAAATAATTGCTTAGTCCCTTTATTATGGTCAAAAAGTGTGTAATCCAGATCATACTTTTGTTCTTTGATATGTTGGTTTCTATCTCTTTATTATTAATTGTTAAGTAACTTATCTTCATTTACGTTTTACTATTATTAATTATTTTGCAAATTATTATAGCTTGCTAGCTTCTTCTTTATAAATTGTCACCTTAGTCATTAATTTCATTCTTGCATTCATTATTTTTTTGTAATTATCTTCAAGTTCTTTTCTCATTGTATCTTTCCAGTCTAACTTTTCTTTCAATACTCCTGTTATTTTTTCTTCAATAAAACTTGCATAAGTTTTATGAGTTTCATTATATTTTTCCAATTCTTCCAATATTTCATCTAATTTCTCCTTTATTTTTAACTTGTAAGCTTCCCTTTCTGGTCCCTTTGCTAGTTCCTTACTCTTATTCTTAACATTCAAAATTTCCTTTGTTATATAACAACTTGATATTTTTCCTACCTCTTTCTTCATCCACTCTTTTACACTTTTTACTTCTCTACTAAACTTACTATTTATTCTTTCTTCTAGTTTTACTCTGCTCATCTCTTTGAATGCTTTTGCACTCTCTACAAAATATTTAAGTAAACTCTTTCGACCTTTTATTTTTATTCCATCTGCCCATGCTCCTTCTCTGTACAACTTGTCTATGTACATTATTTCATCTGTTCCTTCTTTTCTCTCTTTTGGCTTGACTAGTTCCCCTATGATACCTCCTGCTAATCCTGCCCCGGGGAATCCTGCATTTTCTCCCGCTAATTTTATTAGTTGTGATAGCCTTGTTCTCCATTTATCCATTGTAAGGTCTCTCTTTGTTACAAAGCTTACAAAGTTTCCTAATAATAGTTTTACCATGTCCTCTTTTTCTTCTTTCGCTGCTATATATATCAGTTTGCCTAACATTTGTTCCCTACTCTTATCTGACATAAATTTGTCACCATACTCATCTAGGATTATCTTCAGATTATCTATTGATAAATTGTTGAGCTTGTTCTCTTTCAATGGTTCTTTTAAACTGATTTCTGTTTGGCTCAGTAATTTCTTCACACAATTTTCCCTGTCTTTATCAGCTTCTATGGCTTTGATTAATTCTTCAAGATATTCTGATTTTTCCATTGTTATTACTTTTTGTAATAGTATTTCATTGTAGTCTTTGAATACCTCTCCAGGTCCTCTTACTTCTATTATCTTTTTAAATAAATCTACTTTTAATTTTTGTTCTTCAAATAGCTTACGAAGCAATTTTAATTCTGACTCCTTAGGTAGATTTGTGAGAAGCATTTCTATCTTTTTTATTAAATCTTCTCTAGGTCCTCCTCTATTTATAATTATTTCAAATGCTTCAATAATATAGAAATATCTCTCTTTTTTATGAACAGATCTATTTAATGCTTTAAGTGCTACATAAGAACATTGTCCTCCTTTGCTTACTGCCAATTCTAATACACTCTTAGTCTTGCTCTCTGTATCTATTGAATCTAATACGTCCCCCTCATTTATAAGAGATGCTAGTAGATCATAATCTGCTTCTTCTATTGCTTCTTCATAACTCTTTGCCTGCTTATTATTTGTTTTTACTTTAAATCCTAACGTTTCTAATTTGTTTAAAACAGTCTGATTTTTCATTTGTGCTATAAAAGTTGTTACTTTTTCATCGTTTTTGTATTCGCGCAAGGCTAGTACAGCACTTTCTGCATATTTCTCTCCCTTCTTTAATGCCATCTCTAATACACTTTCTCCACCATTATCTCGATCTAATACGTCACCTAATTCTAATAGTTTACTGAAGGAGAGATATCTATTTTCCTGTATCGCTAGCCTGTAGCTATTTATTCCATCTTTATCTTCTTGATTTATTCTTGCTCCAAGGTTGATAGATCTCTCTATCTTATCCTCCTTGCTTTGTTTTATTGCTAAGTACAATGCGTACTGTTTGAGTTTATCTGAAACTTTTAACTTTTCTATTGCTATTATAAGGTGGTCTAGCCTATTCCTGTTATAAAAATTCTCTGCATCACTCTCTATCTTATCTGACAGGTTGTCCCGATATTCAGGGTTTTCATCTATTTGTTCTATTATCTTTAGCAGATAGTCTGGTCTATTCATTAACAGTATTTCACTTAGTGCTTCTTTATTCTCTTCTTTAAATAACTCTTTTATACCCCTTTGCTTTATGATTATGTTTAATACTTCTATAGTTAACTTTTTTGATTCAACTAGATATGTTAACAATAAATAGCCTTCATCTAATTCAAGATTTTGACCCTTTAGATAATCAAATAGTGTTTCAATATAGTTAACACTTAATTTCTCTTCTAAAAACTGTTCTATTTGAATTTTAAGAGCTCTAACTAGAGAAAAGGTACTCTCTTTTATTTTTTTAGAATTGTTTAGAGCTGACATAGCACTTTTAGATAGCTTAAGATTTTTCTTTTTTAAAACTATTTCTAGTACGCTTTCTCCTTTACCGTCCGTGTCTAATATATCTCCTATCTCTAATAGTGTTGTAAATGAATTATATCTCTCATTTTCTATTGCTAGTCTATAGATGTTAGATCCATTTTGATCTTCTTCATCTAAGCTAACTCCTAAATTAGATAAATGCTTGATTATTGCTAATTGGGTACTATCTATAGCTAACCTTAATGCTGATTGCTTAACACTTTTTACTGAATCTTTTTTGTTATACCTATCTAACAATGTTAACAAGGTTCCCTCCATGCCGTTTGCCATCATGTAGTTAGTTTTCCTTTTTAATATAGATAAAAATCTATTTGTGTACTCTTCAAATTCATATATTTTGTTTAACATTAAATTTCTTAAACTTTCTGTTTTTGATTTCATTAGCAAAATCTTCCATAGAATGGAATTGCCTTCTCTATCTTCTTCAAAAAGTTCTTCTGTTCCTCTGATTTCTAGAATTTGTTCAAATACTTCTACCGGTATGATACATGTATTAAGCAGATTGATTAGGAAAAGCTCTCCTTCCTTAAGCTTCAGTTGTTTGTTTTCAACATATTTAAAGAATTGTTTTATTATAGAGCTAGAAGCTCTGTCCTCTTCAATTAATATTTTAAGTGCTTTCAATATATTTTCTGTTCTCTCCTCTTTGAATTTTGAGAGAGGTAGAGCCTCTAAAGCCACTTTCATGCATTTATCTCCTTTTTCCACCGCTAATTCTAAAATACTTTTATTATTACCATTAGTTTCTAACACATCAGTTGATTTAAGTGACTCACTCAATAATTCATAATTATTTTCTTTTACTGCTGTAATGCAAGTATATTTAGGATTTTCTAAATTTATTTCATCTATCTTCTTTAATAAGTGCCTATCATTTCTTTTTATGGCCAAATCTCTTGTTTTATTTTTAATTTTATCAATAAGGTGACCTTCTCTATATTTTCGAAAGACAAGTAGCAAATGTTCTTTTCTATTATTTACAATTAATTCTTCAGTTCTTTCATGGATTTCATTTAGAAGATATTGACTATGTTGATCCTTTTCTTCACTATCACATCTTTCTAATGCTTCTAATACCTTTGACAAATACCTTGTATCATTAAATGATACTATTTCATCAAGTACTGAGTTACCATTTCTATCCTTTACAAAAACTTCTTTTACTTCTCTTGAATTTAGTATTGCCTCAAACATTCCTATACCTATTTGTTTTAGCTTTATTATTTCCAACAACAAGGTACGCCCTTCATTTAGGATCACTTTTACTCCTTTTATGCTCATCAATAATTTTTCTACCTTGTCTAATAAGTTGTCATCTGTACCTGTTCTTTTTATCAGAATTTTTAAAGCTTCTACTACGTAGCTTGCTTTGCTCTCTATGCACTTAGACTTAGGTAGTGCCTCTAAGACAATGTCCGCACATTTACCTCCTTTTTCTATAGCTATCTCCAATACGCTTTCGTTTCTACTATCTGTATCTATTACATCTCCTAAACTAAGAAGACATTCTAGAGATTCATAAAAACCTTCATTAATTGCTAACTTGTAGCTATTTGTTCCTTTATACTCTAAATCAAGTTT
>MDTG01352373.1_pt1 | contig 16296 bp, 12 predicted proteins | sample 811421 | NCBI WGS metagenome assembly MDTG01 (sample SAMN05326645, study PRJNA326480) | marine metagenome | isolation source: seawater | place: Pacific Ocean: South East | collected 2011 | reverse complement strand
TGTCACTGTTGCTTTTCTCTAAAATTTTCATATGATTAGGGTTTTTTTAATCAAATATACAAATCATAATATTAGTAAATTGATTTAATTCAAGTATTTTTCTTGAAAATAAATTTTATAGTCTTTCGTGGATTTTTCTTTTAGTAAGTTTTGAAAATTTGACTTAGATATAATCATTTTATCTATTCCGGGCTCATTGTACAAATCAACCCAACCCGCATCATTAAACGTAGAGTCATAATAGTTTTTTGCCTCCTTACTATTTTTAAAATTAGTGATTTTAATAATTTGCGTGTTTTTGTTTAACAAAAGGTTGCTGATTTGTAATTTTTGTCCACTGAAATTTTGACTATTATATTTAGATAACATGCTTTGTATTTTAGGAACATCTATTTTTAAGTCCGAAATAGTTATAATCATGTGGTGTTCTGAGTCGGGATTCATTTTATATAGATCTCCATCTTCCTCATAAAAAGAGCCATATAAAACATCCAACAACTCTATGCTTTTTTTAGCATGTGTGGTGTTGGGGTGTTGTTTTTTTATTGACTCTAAAGCTAAAATAAATTCTTTTTTTCCTTTTTGTTTAGAAATACAAAAAGCTTGTATCATTTTGATGTTCAAGCTGTCTTTTGGTGATTTTTTTAAAACTTGTGTAATTAAATTTGAGGCCTCGTTATATTTTTCTTGTTTATATAGGTTATATATTTTTTCATAATCCCCAAACTCTTCTGTGTCTACAACTATAAAATCACCCGTGTTGGGGTTTATGTATTTATTTTCTGGAAACTCCTTTTGGATATTTTGTAGAATTTCCTCTTTTGCGTTCAGCTCCCCTAAAATATCATATAAAAAAACCAGCTGTATATACACCAAAAGTTTATATTCTGTTTTATCAAATCTTTTTAACATGTCCTCATATGTGTCTATTGATTTGTTGTAGTCAAAAAAATTGTTTTTTAAACAGGCACCTAAGTTATAATAAGCTTTTTCTATTTGCCTCATAGATGAGTCTTGTTGGGTTGGTGTTAAAGGTATTTTAGATAAATAATACGCCCTGCTATATTTTTCTTTTAAACTTGGTCCGTCTTCTTGTGTTTGTTGCTCATCCCCCTCGGGATCCATTTGGTTTTTGTTTTTCCTCCTCCAATTATTTTCATTTTTTCTATTTCCCCATCTAGTTAAAAACTCTGAATATCCAAAACTAATCGCCGTAGGGTTGTAAAAATACCAACCACCACCAACTGGTAAATTGGCTTGGCTTCTATTGTAATCATATAAATTAAAATTACCCCCCTTGTTGGCTTCTTGTAAGTTCGACTCCGCCTCCTTGTCCTTTTCTTTTAAAAAAGCTATGTGTTCATCAATTTTTTCATTTCTCTCTTCCTCTGTTAATGCGGCTAAGGCCAACAAACTATCTTGTTCGTAAATAACATCTTGATTATAAACTAATTCTTTTAGGTCTTTGTGTTTTTTTTTGGTGGCAATATATCTATCGTCTTCTAAATCCATTAACATCATGATCGAGTCGTGCTGTGTATATGTGTGTTTGTATTCCTTTTGTTTTAAATAGATTTCCGACAACCTGAAGTGAGTTTGTAGTTTTTGGTTAATATTAAATAAAAATGAATTAAGTGATTTTTGATAATTCTGAATGGCAATTATTGTGTCTTGATCATTTAATTTAATTTCAGCAATAGCATAATATATTTGGTCTCTGTAATCTTTGTTTTTTAAATCTTTTAACATTTTGTGATACTCTTTCAGCAACCCCTGAGGTTTTCCAGAGGAAAAGGCGTAAGAGTTGGCTTTATTTAATAGTGCCCTGAAACTCATTTCATATTCAGGGTTTGATTTAATTACTTTATTGTAATTAGCTAGCGCCTTGTCCCCCTTTTGTAGCTTTTCATATAATTGCGCTAACATAAAATAAATTCGAGGTTTTAATTCTTTATCCTTATTTGTTTTTTGCGCTTTTTCTAAAAAAACTACCGCTTCTTTATAATTTTTTTCTTTAATACTTATTTCTGCGAGAAATAGATTAATCTCTGTTACATCTTTATTGGTTAGGTTTTTTTCTTCTAATAAGTCTTTTAATGTTTTTTTTGAGCTCTTTAAGTTGTCTAGCCTAATATCACACTTGGCGGACCAAATAAATGAACGGTTTACCAAATCACCCTTTGGGTAGGACCTAATTATATGTTTAAATGTGTTTAATGCTGCTAAATATTCTTTTTTATAAAACCTTGCTTTTGCCATTAAAAAATAATTATCATCAACCCACTTGTTTTTTTCTTTATTGTTAATCTCTATCGAGTGTCTTGTTATCACTTTAGTTGTTTTTTCAATAGCCCTATCCATGTTGGGGAAAACTTGACCAACAACATCAGCGCGGTTTATCTTGTCTATTGGGATAATTTTTTGATAGTTTTCTTTATGTTCGTTTTTTATTTTTTTTAAACCTATTTTAACGCTTTCGTTAGCATTAAAGTACCCATTATATTTTGCAGTTGTTTGGTGATAGGTTCTACTGAAAAAATTATCCCTTGTGGTAGAGCAACCAGAAAACATAAGAATTAGAATAAGTGATAAAAGTGCTAGATTTTTTTTAGTTGTTTCCAATTTTTATTTAGTAGTTATAATATTCTTAACTGTATATAATTGTTTTTATTTTAAATTTTATCGATGCTTTATTTTTATCTTTAATAAAATTAAATGGAAAAATAAATTATGAGATCTTTTTTAGCAAAATTACTAATAAAATATCGAGTTGATGTTTTTAAAAAGGAGTCTTTAGAAAAATTAGGTGGTTTTCATATAAGTAAACTTCATGTAAGTCTATTGTTTTTCCTTTTTTTTACTCTTGTTTTTTTTATATGCTCTTTATTACTGATTTTCTCTCCATTAGGAAATAAATTCTTTGATTATTCAAAGAAAAAAGAAATTTCTAATTTGTATTTATATGTGGATTCTATTGAAAATCTACTAAACCTTAATCTAGATTATACCGAAAACTTAAAATTAATTTTTAATGACTTAGATACTTTTCAAAACGCTAAAAACAAAAGTGGTGTTTTTTCTTTAAACTCTCTACAGTCAAGAATTACACAACAAGACTCATCTTTAATAAGTTACACACAAAAACTAGACGAAAAAAGTGTTATAAAGTATAATCTAGATATACTAAATCGGATGAATGCCCACCCCCCAACAAAAGGTGTGGTCACATCTTCTTTTAATATAGGTGAAGGGCACTTTGGTGTTGATATTGCGGCAGAAAAAAACACGGATGTTGTGTCTGTTTTAAGCGGGGTTGTTCTTTTTTCTAATTACTCTGAAAAGTTTGGGAACTTTATTGTTGTTGGGCACGAAAATAACTTTTTGTCTATTTATTTACACAACTCTATTTTATTAAAAAACAAGGGTGATTTGGTTCGCGCTGGGGAAAAAATTGCTTTGGTTGGTAGCTCTGGGGATTTATCAACAGCGCCACACTTACATTTTGAAATTTGGAACGGTATTAACCCAATAGACCCTGAGAAATACTTACAATTCAATTAACTATGAATTTGAAAAAGTTTGTTGTAATGTTTTTGGCAAAAAAAAACAAAAAAAAAATTGAAGCCTGGTCTAAAAAATCTTTGTTAAATCAAAAAAAAATTTTCCAAAAACACATGAGGGTATTACCCAAAACTGTTTTTGGTAAAAATATTGGAGCAAAAAAAAACATGACTATAGATGATTTTCGAGAAGCCTCTCCTATTAATTCTTATGAAAATCTTTCTCCTTTAATTGATCGGGTTGCACAGGGAGAAAAAAATGTATTATGGTTAGGAAAACTATTATATTTTGCTAAAACATCTGGTACAACTAGTGGTATTAAGTATATTCCCTTAACCAAAGAAATGTTACAAAATCAAATTAAAGCCTCTAAGGAAGCTTTATTGTTATACGCGCATAATAATAAAAAATATGATGCCATCGATGGTAAAATGATGTTTTTGCAGGGCTCTCCCGTCTTAAAAAAATATAAAAAAATTTACACAGGTAGGTTGTCTGGAATAGTAGCCCACCATATTCCATCTTTTTTAAAATCTAATCGTCTGCCGAGCCTAAAAACAAACTCAATAAAATCGTGGGAAAAAAAGTTAGAAAAAATTATTGAAGAGACTCTATGTTCAGACTTGCGCTTAATTGGAGGTATACCACCTTGGGTTATTATGTATTTTCAAAAGGTTTTGGAAAGGTCCAACCAAAAATCGATCCTCAATGTTTTCCCAAATTTATCCTTATATGTACACGGTGGTGTAAATTTTAAACCTTACAAAAACACCCTAGAAAGCTTATTGCCAGGGGTTGATTTTCTCGAGTACTATCCGGCTTCGGAGGGGTTTATTGGTTATCAAGATGATATTACAAAAAATGAATTGTTATTATTAACGAATCACGGAATATTTTATGAATTTATTGATTCTCAAGATTTTATAAATGGGAGTTATAAAAGAATATCTTTAGATGGCGTTGTTTTGGGTAAAAATTATGTTTTGATTTTAAACACCTGCTCTGGTTTGTGGTCTTATAATATTGGCGATACTATTAAATTTGTAAACCTAAACCCATATCGAATAATTGTAACGGGCAGGGTTAAGCATTTTATTTCTGCTTTTGGAGAACATGTTATTGGAAAAGAGGTGGAGTCTGCTTTAGAAAGTGGTTTGAAAAATTTTGGCGGTGAGGTTTTTAGTTTCACTGTTTGCCCTAATATTAAACCAAAAAAGGGGTTGCCGCACCACGAATGGTTTATTGAGTTTATAAAAAAACCCGTGGATTTTTCTGGATTCTGTGAACACTTGGATAAATGTATGAGGGCTCAAAATATATATTACAATGATTTAATTAAAAACCTTGTCATTAAACCCTTGGTTGTTAATTGTGTAAATATTGGTGGTTTTAATAATTATATGAATTCTATTAGTAAATTAGGGGGTCAAAATAAATGCCCTTCTTTATCTAATAACAGAGATATTGGAGATTATTTAAAAAGTTATATAGAATAAGTAATGAAAAAAAAACAGGTTGCCATTTTAGGTTCAACGGGTTCTATTGGGACCCAAGCCCTAAGTATAATAAAAGAATTTTCAAATAATTTTGAGGTAAAATTAATTTCAGCAAATAGTAACGACAAGCTTTTATTAGATCAGGTAATTAATTTTAACCCTAGCCATGTTGTCATAAATACAACTGATGGTTATAATTATATTAAGAAAAATGTAAACAACCCCGAAAACACAATTCACTTAGGAAACAAGGTTTTGTGTGAGTTAATCGAATCAGAAGATTTTGATGTTATTTTGGTTGCTATTGTTGGTTTTGCCGCACTACTTCCAACAATTTCTGCAATAAAAAGTGGTAAAAAAATAGCTCTAGCAAACAAAGAAACACTTGTTGTGGCGGGGCAAATTATTTCATCTATGGTAAAAAAATATAGTGGAAAAATTATTCCTGTTGACTCTGAGCATTCTGCAATATTTCAATGTGTACAAGGGGAAGATTTTGATACTGTTAAAAGTATTATTTTAACAGCTTCGGGGGGGCCTTTTAGGGGTTATAGTCAAAATGCACTTGAAAACGTTTCTTTAAAAAATGCCCTTAAGCACCCTAATTGGGATATGGGTGCAAAAATCACCATTGATTCTGCTACGCTTATGAATAAAGGTTTTGAGTTAATTGAAACAAGGTGGTTGTTTGACATTTCTTTTGATAAAATAAAAGTTATTGTTCATCCTGAGTCAATAATTCACTCCCTTGTAGAGTTTCAAGACGGCTCTATTATTGCCCAATTAGGTCAACCTAGTATGTATATTCCTATTTTATATGCACTAAATTTCCCTAAAAGAATAAAGTCTTCAGCCCCTAAACTAGATCTTGTGAAAACCAAATCACTTAACTTTGAGGAGCCTAACAGAGGGGTTTTTAAACATCTTGATTTTGCTTATGAGGCGATTAAGTTTGGGGGATCATATGGGTGTGTTTTAAACGCCTCAAACGAGGTTGCTGTTTCGGCTTTTTTAAACAAAAAAATTAGATTTATTGATATGATTAAAATAATAGAAAAATCAATAGAAAAGATTACTTTTGTTCAAAACCCTAAATTAGAAGATCTTTTAGAGATAGATTTAGAAACTAGAAAATTTGCAAAATCAATAATTTAAAAATTATAATATGTTAGTAGTCCTTGGTCAGTTTTTTTTATGCTTAAGTATTTTAATTGTACTTCACGAGGCGGGTCATTTCTTTGCGGCTAGAATGTTTAACACTAAAGTTGAAAAATTTTATCTTTTTTTCAACCCCTGGTTTTCTTTATTTAAGAAAAAAGTTGGTGACACTACTTATGGTATTGGCTGGTTGCCGTTAGGGGGTTACGTTAAAATTGCTGGAATGATTGATGAGTCTATGGATAGTGAACAAATGAAAAAACCCGCAAAAGACTGGGAGTTTAGAAGTAAGCCGCGTTGGCAAAGGTTAATAATTATGCTTGGGGGCGTGATAGTAAATTTTGTTTTAGCTTTTTTTATTTACGTTTTTATGTTTGGTTATTGGGGGGAGAAAATTATTGAACAAAAACCTTTATCGGTCTATAGTGAAAATGTTGACTTAAACACATTCCCTTTAAAAAGTGGCGATAAAATCATTAAAATTGATGAAAAAGAAGTTGATAATCTGTGTTGGCGAGATGTGAAGATGGGTCTTGTGTTGTGGGGGGATAAAAACATTATGGTTTCCCGAAAAGGTCGTCAAGAAAATATTTCTTTCACACAAGAGCATATAAATGAAATAATAAACGGAAATATTATAATTGATGATATACCATTTGAAATAGACTTTGTTTTGGATGGTGTTGCAAAAAAAGCTGGATTAATTAAGGGAGATGTTTTAAAATCAATTAACGAAATTCCTGTTTCTGGCCGCGAAGAGTTTGTTTCTATTTTTAGAAAAAATGAAACCAAAACCCTTCTGGTTGGTTACGAAAGGGATGGAGTTGATATGACTACAAATTTATCTTTACCAAAAAAAGATGATAGTGGTAATGTTTTAATTGGTGTTTCTGTAAAAAATCATATCGATTACACTATTGTTAATTATGGTTTTTTTAACTCTTTTCCTGCCGCTCTTAAAAGAACAAAAAAAGAAATTGTAAACTATTTAGGGCAATTTGGACTTTTGTTTAGAATGGATGATGGAGCCAAACAACTTGGTGGTTTTATTACTATTGGTTCTTTGTTTGGGCCCACTTGGGATTGGGAGCATTTTTGGGGGCTAACCGCTTTTATATCAATAATGTTAGCAATTGTAAACCTGTTGCCTATTCCAGCTTTAGATGGGGGTCATGTTCTTATTTTACTAATTGAGATGATTATAGGGCGCGACATAAACCCTAAAATATTGGGTTATATTCAGGTTGTTGGTATGGTTCTTCTTTTGGGTCTTTTTGTATTAGCTAATGTAAATGATGTTATAAGATTATTTCAATAAAATTTTAATTATGGATTTAAATAAAGTATTTAACGATTTAGGAATTAAAGAAATTAACAAAGCCTCCGCGATAGGTTGTGATTGGTTTAATGGTGTTGGTCCCAAAATCACCTCAGTTTCTCCGGTTAGTGGTGAGGAGATTGGATCAACCCAATTTTCATCAAGAGAAGAATATGATAAAATAATATCTTCATGTGAAGGTGCGTTTAGCTCTTGGAGAATGTTACCTGCACCAAAAAGAGGTGAGATTGTTAGGCAATTTGGTGAAGAATTAAGATTGAAAAAAGCTTCATTGGGTGCCTTAGTTTCATATGAAATGGGGAAATCTCTACAAGAGGGGTTGGGTGAGGTTCAAGAAATGATTGATATTTGTGATTTTGCTGTAGGGTTGTCCAGGCAATTATGTGGAATAACAATGCACTCGGAAAGACCAAAACATAGAATGTATGAACAATACCACCCCTTGGGTATTGTTGGTATTATTTCCGCTTTTAATTTTCCTGTTGCTGTGTGGGCCTGGAATACCGCTTTGGCTTGGATTTGTGGGAATGTTTGTGTTTGGAAACCCTCTGAAAAAACACCCCTTTGTGGTGTTGCTTGCCAAAATATAATGGCTAAAGTACTAAAGAAAAATAACATGCCTAGCGCTATTTGTTGTTTAATAAATGGAGACTCTTCTGTGGGGGAGTGGTTAACCAAAGACCATAGGGTTGCTTTAATTTCTGCTACAGGATCAACGAAAATGGGTAGAGTTGTTGGGTCGGAAGTTGCAAGGCGTTTTGGTAAGACTATTTTAGAGTTAGGTGGAAATAATGCTTTAATAATTTCGCCTGATGCAGATATAGACATTAGTGTTGTTGGGGCTGTTTTCGGAGCAGTTGGAACCGCTGGGCAAAGATGTACTACAACTAGGCGGTTGATTGTGCATGAGTCTATTTATAACTCTGTAAAAGAAAAATTAATTAGCGCTTATAAACAAATTAAAATAGGGGATCCGCTTGATGAATCAAATCATATGGGCCCCTTAATTGATAAGGATGCTGTAAACATGTACTTAGAGGCTATTTCACGTGTAGAAAAAGAAGGTGGTCGTGTTATTGTTGAGGGGGGGGTTTTAAGTGGTGAAAAATACTCTTCTGGTTGTTATGTAAAACCTGTTATTGTGGAGGCAAAAAACAATTATAGTTGTGTTCAAAGCGAAACCTTTGCGCCTATATTATACTTATTAAAATACTCTGAATTAGAGGAGGCAATAAAAATGCAAAACGATGTACCTCAAGGTTTATCCTCTGCAATCATGACCAACAATTTAAGGGAGGCGGAAAGGTTTTTGTCTCATGAGGGGTCTGATTGTGGAATAGCAAATGTTAATATTGGAACTTCTGGTGCTGAAATTGGTGGGGCTTTTGGTGGTGAGAAAGAAACGGGCGGGGGAAGAGAGTCTGGCTCAGACGCGTGGAAGGCTTATATGAGAAGACAAACTAATACTATTAATTTTTCAACAGAGCTTCCGTTGGCCCAAGGTATTAAGTTTGATTTTTAATCAAATTCATTTATTTTGTCTACTATTGGTCTTTTTTTAGCATTAGACAGCTCCCAGGCTGTATAAAAAACAAGTTTAGTTAGTTTTTTTATTTTTTTATAACTTAATTTTTCCATTGTGTCAGTGTGCTTGTGATAGTCCTCATTTAATCCACTGAAATAAAATATTGAGGGAATATTGTTTTTTGCAAAATTATAATGATCAGATCTATAGTAAAAACGGTTAGGGTCACCCGGTTCATTGTATGTGTAGTCTAATTCCATTTTAACATATTTTGAGTTCGCAAGCTCTGATGTATTATGTAGATCTGTGCTTAGTTTATCTGATCCTATTATGTAAATATAATTTTCGTTTCCGGGGTGGTTTACATCTGGTCTACCAACCATATCCATATTTAAATTTGTTATTGTTTGTGATAATGGGTATTCTGGTTTTTCAGCATAATAATATGAACCCAACAACCCCTTTTCTTCTGCTGAAACAGGCATACACAATATACTTCTTTTAAACTCAAGGCCTGATTTTTTAGCCAACTGAAAGGCTGATGCTACCTCTAAAAGACCCGCTGTTCCAGAGGCGTTATCGTCGGCCCCATTGTGTACTTTTCCATCAATAACCCCAATATGATCATAGTGTGCTGTTATTATAATTAATTCATCTTTTAGTTCGGGATCGCTACCCTCAATATAACCTAATACGTTTTTACCGGTGATAATTTTTTCGTTGTTTTTGGTTTCAATATATACCTTTCTGTTCACCGTTTTAGAAAACGTGTTTTTGGTGTTTGATATTTTGTCTTTGTATTTTTCTATTTTCTTTTTTCCTAAAATTTTTTGTGTTATTTTTTTATTGATATAAAAAAATGGTATTTGGTCTTCTTTTATAAGCAAATTTAACGCCTCGTGATCTATTCTGTGTTTAAAGGATTTATAATCTTTTTCATAATTTTCACTTATAAATATAACCGCCTTTGCTTTATTTTTTTTCGCAACCTTAAGTTTTTCTCTCCAGCTTCTATTAGGTGACTTTTTTTTACTTCCTGATAAAATATAATTTCCACTTTCGTCTTTAGGCTCACCTTGTAAAATAATTATTATACGCCCCTCTACATTTTGTTGATAGTCATTGTATTTTTCAGATTCAATACCATAACCTAAAAACAAAATATCATTAGATTTTATAATCGTTGGGGAAAACATCGGAAAACTGAAAAAATCCTTATTAATTTCATATTGATGGCCTGAAATTTTAAAGCTTATATTTTTAAATTTTCTTTTTATAAGATTAAAATCCTGAAAATATGTGTTGTTTTTATATGGCGGTATGCCAATCTTAGAAAAATAATTAGCTATATATTGTGCCGCCATTTCTTCTCCTGGTTCACCGACCTCTCTACCCTGAAAAGCGTCTGATGCTAAAATCGCAACATGTTGTTTTATCATTTGTTCATCAATTTGTTTACCTATAGAAACAATGTCTATTTTTGGTGTGGGGAGAGGTGTTAATTTTTCATAGTCTTCTCCGTATTTTTCATACGCTTTTAGTATGTAGGTGTTTGTGAAGCTCCCTGATTTACCTAATTTAATTTGATTGGCGTATTCTGGGTGGGTTTGGTTAACCCACAACCTAAATGCGTTTCCCTCTTCCTTTGTGTTAAACGGTTTTGTGGTGGTTTGAGAAAATGTTATTCCCGAAATTAGTATTAAGAAAAAAATATTTTTCATAGCTTAATGTTTATAAAGTGTGATTGTTTTTTTTTGTTTTTATATTTTATTAACCCTTCTTTCATGACGCCCCCCCTCAAAGCTTTCGTTTAAAAATATTTTAATTATTTCTTTTGTTTTTTCTATTGACAAAAAACGGGATGGTATAGATATTATATTTGCGTCGTTGTGTTGTCTGGCTAGTTTTGTTATTTCTTTAGACCAACAAAGCGCCGCCCTAATTCCTTTGTGTTTGTTTGCCGCCATACTTACCCCGTTTCCACTACCACAAATTAAAATACCGAAATCCGCACCCATTAAAACCTCTTCAGCAACCGCGTGGGCGTAATCAGGATAATCTACGCTTTCTTCTCCATAAGTTCCCACATCCAAAACTTTGTGTTTTTCTTTTTCTAAAAATTTTATTATTTGTGATTTATATTCTACACCCGCGTGATCACACCCTATTGTTATTTTCATTTTTTTTCTGGTTTCATTTGAGGGAAAAACAAAACGTCTTGTATTGATTGTTTGTTTGTTAACAACATTGTTAATCTATCCATCCCTATTCCAATTCCTGAAGTTGGGGGCATTCCGTATTCTATGGCGTTTAGAAATTGGTTGTCTATTATCATCGCCTCATCGTCTCCTCTTTTTCCTAACTTCATTTGGTTTTCAAAACTTTTTCTTTGTTCTATTGGGTTGTTTTGTTCTGAGTATGCGTTTGCTATTTCTTTACCATTAATAAACAACTCAAACCTCTCTGTTAAACCCTCTTTTGTTCTGTGTTTTTTTGTTAATGGAGACATTTCAAAAGGGTAATCTGTTATATATGTTGGTTGAATTAGTTTTGCCTCGCAGAACTCTCCAAAAACGGCATCAAATAATTTTCCTCTTCCCATTGTTTTGTTTGTTTCTATGTTCTTTGATTTACAATATTTAACCAGTTCTTCTTCTGACATTTTTGAAATATCGTCTCCTGTTTCTTTTTTTATTGCCTCAAAAAAGGGTAATCTTTTATAAGGGCCTTTAAATTCTATTTTATTTTCATTATATGTTATTTGTGTTTTTCCACACACTGCGCCCACCACCTCTTTAAACATTTTTTCTATAAAATCCATCATCCAATTGTAATCTTTATAGGCAACATAAAACTCTAACATTGTAAATTCAGGGTTGTGAGTTTTGTCCATCCCCTCGTTTCTAAAATCTTTTGCAAACTCATAAACACCTTCTTTTCCCCCAACTATTAATCTTTTTAAATATAATTCATTAGCTATTCTTAAATATAATGGAATATCTAGTGTGTTGTGGTGGGTTATAAACGGCCTTGCTGCCGCGCCCCCAGCTATTGGTTGTAATATTGGTGTTTCAACCTCTATGTACCCCTCTCTATTTAATATTTCTCTCATAGAGTTATAAATCCTTGTTCTTTTTTCGAAAACACCCCAAGCCTCGTCATTAACTATTAAATCTAACGACCTTTGTCTATACCTTAACTCTGTGTTTTTAAATGCATCGTGAGTAATCCCATCTGAGTCTGTTTTTACTATTGGTAGGGGTTTTATGGACTTTGATAATAATTTTATTTTTTTAACCATTACACTTATTTCACCAACCTTGGTTTTAAAAATACTACCCTCAACACCTATTATATCACCTATGTCGAGATATTTTTTAAAAACGTCATTATACAGGGATTTATTTTCTCCTTTACAAATTTCATCCCTATTTAAATATAGTTGTATTCTTCCTTTAAAATCTTTTAGTTCCGCAAAGGACGCTTTTCCCATTATTCTTCTACTCATTAATCTACCCGCTAAACTAACTTCTTGAAAGTTGTTTTCTTTTTCTGAATAATTTCTCTTTATATCAACACTGTTTGTTGTTATATTAAACTCTTCTGGTGGAAATGGGTTTATCCCCATCTCTTTCAGCTTAACTAAGGACTCTCTTCTTATTTTTTCTTGTTCATTTAATTCGCTCACAATTATTTAGTTTTGTCAAATATAAATATATTAACTAAAGAAATGAATAGTGTTATTTTTAAAAATTTAGGAATTATTAAATTTAAAGACGCTTGGGCGCTTCAAGAGTCTCTTTTAAAATCTATTATTGATATAAAAAGAGAAACGCGTAATAATCCTAAAATTAAAAAAAAAACAAAAAATTATTTGTTGTTTTGTGAACACCCCGACGTTTATACTTTAGGTAAAAGTGGAAATAAAGACAACTTACTTCTAAACGATGAGGGTTTAAAGAAAAAAGGTATTGAGTTTTTTAAAATTAATCGCGGTGGAGATATTACTTTTCATGGTCCGGGTCAACTTGTTATTTATCCTATTTTTGATTTAGACAACTTCTTTACCGATATTCATAAATACCTTCGTTTTCTTGAAGAAGTGGTTATTTTGGTTTTAAAAAATTATGGATTAGTTGGTGAGCGTTTAGTCGGCTCTACTGGGGTTTGGTTAGATGTTAATAAAAAACCTAGAAAAATTTGTGCAATGGGTGTTCGGGCAAGTCGCTGGGTTACTATGCACGGCTTAGCTTTTAATATTTCTGTTAATCTTGATCGTTTTAATGGTATTGTTCCTTGCGGTATTTCTGACAAATCCGTAACTTCTTTGAATAAAGAGTTAAAAAACCCGCCGTTGTTTGAAGACGTTTCTTTGTTGTTTCAAAAAAAATTTAAACAGGTTTTTAATATAGATTTAATAGATGGTTAAATTTCTTAAGTATTTTGTTTGTTTTTTCTTCATCCTTTTTTTTGGTTTAAATTTATTGGGTTATGGTTATATTATTCGAGGACTAAAGTCTACTTATTTTAGGCTTGAAAAAAGCGCTCAAGTTGATGATGCAAAGTTTTTTTATAATGACACTATAAAAAAATCAAACAACCCTTTTTATTGGCCAAAATCTATTAATTATAATAAAAAAAACATCTCCGAAAAATTAAGAAATACATTAGAAGAATACAAAACACACTCTTTTTTAGTTATAAGAAAAGACAGCCTTATTTATGAAGAGTATTGGAATAAATGGAGCGTTGAAAACAACAAAAGTAACTCTTTCTCTATGGCTAAAAGTATTGTTTCTTTAATTACTGGTATTGCTATTGACAAAGGTTATTTAAGCGGTTTTGATCAAAGCGTTAAAAGTGTTTTTCCTGAAATGAATTTTTTTAAAGAAGGTCGTGATATAACTATTGGTGATTTATTAAATATGTCATCAGGATTAGATTGGAATGAAAATTATTACAATCCTTTTAATGTAACTGCTCGATCTTATATGACTAAAAATTTACCCTCATTAATTTTTAATCTTTCTTTTAATAAAGAGCCGGGTCTAAATTATGATTATCAAAGTGGTGCTACCCAACTTGCCTCTTTAATGTTAGAAAAAGTATTAATCGATAGTTCTGGTGTTACATTTTCAGAATTTTCTTCTAATAATTTTTGGAAAAAAATTGGCGCGACCGAAGATGCTTTTTGGTCTTTGGATAAAAAGGGTGGTGTTGTTAAAAGTTTTTGTTGTTTTCATAGTAATGCAAGAGATTTTGCCAAAATAGGACGTTTATTTTTAAAAAATGGTAAAGTTTCAGAAAATAATATTGTTTTAAATGAGTGGTATTTTAATAAAGTTTTAGAACCTGGTATTGTAGATTTTTATTCATATGGTTGGTGGAAAGGTAATTATTTGGATACACCTATATATTATATGCGTGGTTTTTTAGGTCAATTTATTATTGTTATTCCTGATTATGATTTAATCATTGTTAGGTTGGGTAGAAAAAATCTAAGAAATAAAAAAAACCCTGATCTACCATCAAAACCTTTTGAAATATATGTTTCTGAAATTTTAAGTGAATATATTTAGTTTTGAAAAAAAATTCTGTTTTATATATAAAAAAATTTTCTGTTTCTTTTTTTGAAAATGGTATAGAAAAAAAAATATTAAATAATTTTACTTTTTCTTTTAAAAAAAATTTAACTACAGCTATTGTTGGACCCTCTGGTTGTGGTAAATCTTTACTTTCTTTAGCTTGTATAAATTTATTACCTAAAACAGCTAATATTTCTATTTCAGGTAATATTTTTATTAAAAAAAATACTTGTATTTTAAATTTTAGTAATAATGAAAATTTATTATATAGAGGAATTTATACTTCTATTATTTTTCAAGATCCTTTCACTTCTTTAAACCCTGTTTATACTTGTGGTTATCAATTAAGTGAATGTTTAATAAAAAAAAACAAATCTTTAACTAAAAAAAAACTTTTAGAAAAATGTTTTTATTTTTTTAAAGTGGTAAAATTAGAAAACCCAGAAAAAATTTTTAATTCTTATCCTCATCAATTATCTGGTGGACAATTACAAAGAGTTTTAATTTCTTTCGCTTTAGCTTTTAATTCTAAAATTATTATAGCTGACGAAATAACCACCGCTTTAGATCCTTATGTAAAAAATCAAATTTTAATTTTATTAAAAAATTTATGTAAAGAAAATAATATATCTCTTTTATTAATAAGTCACGATATTAATATTGTAAAAAATTATTCTGATGAAATTTTAATAATAAATAAAGGTAAAATTATAGAACACGGAAAAACAAATTATGTTTTAAATAATCCTAAAAATATATTTACAAAATCTTTAATTATATGTAAACCTTTAATTATTAATAATCCTTCTTTTTTACCTTTTTTAAATAAAAATAAAATAATTAAAAAAAAAATATTTTTTTTAATAAAAAAATTTCTAAAAATATTTTAGAATTAAAAAATTTATCTTTTTTTATTAAAAATTATAAAATTTTAAAAAATATAAATTTAAAAATAAAAGAAAATGATATAATAGGTATTATAGGAAGATCTGGTTCAGGTAAAACTACTTTATCTAATATTATTTCTTTAATTTATAAAAATTATTTTGGTGATTATTTTTATAAAGAAAAAAATATAAAAATTTATGATTTAAAAAAAATAAATAAAAAAATTCAAATTGTTTTTCAAAACCCTGATTCTTCCTTAAATCCAAAACAAAAAATAATAGACTGTTTAAAAGAAATTATATTAATAAATAATAAAAATTTAAATTATTTTTCTATTATTTTAAAAACTTTAAAAAAATTAGATTTAAATAAATCAGTTTTAAATAAATATCCTCACCAACTATCTGGTGGACAAAAACAAAGAATATGTATTACAAGAGTATTATTATCTAATCCTGAAATAATAATTTTTGATGAATCTGTTTCTGCATTAGATATAAATACCCAATCTCATGTTTTAAATCTAATTAAAAAACTATATATAAATAATAATTATACTATTATTTATATATCACATGATATAAGTACTGTTTCTTTTCTTTGTAATAAAATATATGTTTTGAATAATGGATCTATAGTAGATAATTTTTTAAAAGAAAATATTTTAGATAAAAAAAGAAATATAGAAACAAAGAAACTTATTAATAACAATTAATAATAATAATAATTATATATATATATATA